>Ga0078972_1008279_pt1 | contig 21965 bp, 21 predicted proteins | sample YelNatPaOPGAMG01_FD_67568 | JGI IMG/M metagenome (GOLD analysis project Ga0078972, IMG submission 67568) | Hot spring thermophilic microbial communities from Obsidian Pool, Yellowstone National Park, USA - OP-RAMG-01 (SPADES assembly) (version 2) | ecosystem: Environmental > Aquatic > Thermal...
CCTGTCCGGAAGACGGAACGGCCGAATCTTCCGAAAATGCAGGAGAAACCTCACCAGACAACCCTGTCAGAAAAGTCATCACTACAAACATCACCCCAAATCCCGCCACAACGATGATTCTCGTCATCAGATATCCTTCCATTTTGAGTGGTTTCATTTTCCATTCTTCAATCTTAAACCCGTCCGCGTTTCGAGAGCTACCACAAGGCCCATGGGATGTGCCGGAAACCATGGTCTTTATGTTAGGATGGATCCATTGGAACGTTTTCGTGATATTCCGGCGGAAAAAATGTTCTGGCCAATCATGAGAGGGAGGTTCTGTCTTGGGCAAAGAGGCACTTCTTATACTTGTAAGACATGGGGAAAGCGTCTGGAACAAGGAAAATCGGTTTACCGGATGGGTCGATGTCGACCTCTCGCCCAAAGGGGAGGAAGAGGCCCGGGCAGCCGGGGAACGCCTTAAAAAATATCCTCTGTCAAGGTGCTTTACCTCGGCACTAAAAAGAGCTCGGAGAACCTTGGACCTGATTCTCGAGGTTTCAGGCCACAAGAACCTTCATGCGTTCTCATGTGAGCACACGCTGTAACATCATCGACACCGCTTGAAACGGCAACTGATGAGACCATTTGGTTGACGATGCTCATGACGAACGACGCGGAAACACGCGAAAGTTGCTAGGGTGAAATGCTGCGAGTTCAGCAAGTCTTCGGAAGAAACCTAGAGACAGACCACTTGTCAGCGTATCTTTTAACCAATCATGTTCAGAATCTCGATGATCATGTTAAGAGCAACTCGGTCAAGAGTGAATTCAGTTCTTCTTTGTCTTTCAAGTCGCGGAAGATGGCTTTGCCGCTTCCGTAGAACCTGAAAGAATAATCTTTGAATGCCAATTCGAAGATTATGCCTCCGATCCACTTTTTCAGCGTTGATTTTGCGAGGATTCTTTTAGCCACTTCGTCTTTCTTGTCATACTTGAATATGACGATCACGTCTTTTTCTTTGCCGCATGTTCCCTCAGTTCTGGCTACGTAATCGTCTATTGTGACCATTAGAACTGCTCGATCTCCCTCAGCACTTCTCCGAACCTGTCGATTTCTTCCCGCGTGTTGTATATGTAGAAGCTTGCTCTGGCCGAAGAGTTCAGCCTGAACACTTCATGCAACGGTTGAGCGCAGTGATAGCCGCTTCTGACCATGATTCCGTAGTTGTCGAGGAAAAGGGCAACATCGTGGGAGCTCAAGCCTTCGATGCCGAACGGGATTATTCCACACTTGATTGACGTGTCTTTGGTTCCGTATATCTCGACCTTCTTGCAGCATTTCTGCATGTGCGACATAGCATATTTCGTAAGCGCTTCTTCGTGGGCCTTCACGTTTTCCATTCCTAGGCGCTTGAGATACCTGACTGCCGCCATCAAGCCTATCCCGCCGGCCACGTTGGGAGTCCCAGCCTCAAACTTCCATGGGAGAACGTTCCATGCGATCGCGCAGCGTTCTTTCTTCGTGTCGAAGGAGACTTCCCGTATCATCTCGCCTCCCCCTTGGAAAGGCTCCATCTTTTCAAGAATTTCTTTCTTGCCGTACAAGACGCCTATGCCAGTTGGTCCTAGCATTTTGTGTCCGGAAAACGCGAGAAAATCTGCGTCCAGCTCTTTGACGTCAACGGGGATATGGGGAACCGATTGCGCCCCATCCACGAGCAGGAGCGCTTCTTTTTCATGAGCCAACTTCGCCACTTTCTTGATGTCGTTCACGATGCCCGTTACGTTTGAAACGTGTGATAAGCAGACTATCTTTGTCTTCTTGGAAAGCAGGTTTTCAAGAGATTGGTAGTCAAGCGTTCCATCGCTCTTCACGTTTACGTATCTGATTTTGAACCCGTTTATGCGCGAGATTGTTTCCCATGGAACGATGTTGCTGTGGTGCTCCATCAGAGAAACGACAACTTCATCATTCTTGTCTAGGTTGTGAAGAGCCCAAGCGTAGGCGACGAGGTTTATAGCTTCGGTTGTTCCTCTGACGAAGACGGTTTCTTCCATGCCTCTTGCGTTTATGAACTTGGCAACTTCTTCATGCGCGCACTCGTACAGTTCTGAAGCTTCCTGCGAAAGAGTATGAATGGCACGGTGAACGTTGGCGTTATGGTTCTCGTAGAAATCTTTGATGGCTTCGATTACTTCTTTAGGCTTCTGGGAAGTTGCAGCGTTATCGAAGTAGATTAACGGATAACCGTTTACCTTCCGTTTCAGTATGGGAAAGTCTTCACGGATCTTGTGCGGGTTCAGCATTACTTTCCTTCTTCCAACTTGGTTCTTTTCGCAAGTGCCCCTGCCAGCTCTTCTTCTTCTAGAGCCTGCTTCTCTTCGAAGCTGGGTTCCTTCTCAAGCCAGTCTGGAGTTGCTTTTCCATCTGCGTAGAATTTTCTGATTGCCCTCTTCAAAGCTCCGACAGCCAAGATTCCGCAGTGAAATTTCACGCTGGGTAAGCCGCCTACAGCTTCTGTCACACTCTTGTAAGAGACTTTCCAAGCGTCCTCCAGCTTCATCCCTTTGATCATTTCCGTGACTATGCTTGAGGTGGCTATGTTCGCTGCGCAGCCGAAACTTTCGAACGATGCCTTCTCGATAACGTTTTGCTCGTTGATCTTCAAGTAGAAAGTGATCATGTCGCCGCACATGGGGTTTCCTGCAACTGCCACCACGGTGGCATCCTCCATTTTTCCCAGGTTTCTAGGGTTCTTAAACAGTTCCAGTATCTTCGGATTATACGGTAATGGAGCCCGCGACGTTTCATTCAACTCCTGTAGAACCAGTTATACCTCTTATCCTCTGAACTGCCTTCGGAATAACTTCCAAAGCATAATTTATGTCTTCCTCGCTGTGAAGCCGCGTTACCTTCATCAATATACTGCCGTGAGCCTGGTCAAACTTTCTCCCTATAGCAACGAGAACATGACTCGGCTGCAGCAGCCTCCTTGAACAAGCGCTGCCGCTTGAAACGTAGACGCCGTTCAAGCTTAACTCAATGGTCAGGGCCTCTCCCTCGCACCTCAGAAAACTGATGTTAACATTGTCAGGAGCCCTCCTGTCACCACGCGGACCGTTAAGCAGAACGTCCGCGGTTTCATTCATGATGCCGCTCATCAGCTTGTCCCTGAGTTCACGCATATGCCGCGTGTTCTCCTCGAAGTTGCGAAACATCAATTCCGACGCTTTCACAAAACCTACAATCAGCGGCGTGTCCTCAACGCCGGGCCAGAGCCTCTGCGTTCCTATCTGTCCCTCCAGAATCTTTTCAACGTTAACACGCTCCTTGATGTACAAGGCTCCTGCTCCACGCGGCCCCAGAATCTTGTAACTGCTCAACGTGGCCAAGTCGACGCCTGCCTGTTGCACGTTGAAAGGGATTCTTCCATAAGCGTCTGAAGCGTCTGTGTGGAAAACAGCATTCGGGTTCCTGTCTTTCACTATCTTCACTGCTTCTCTTATAGGCTGAACCGTGCCGATCTCATGGTTTACGGCTGAAAGACTCACGACGGTGGTTTCCTTGTCAACCGCCTCCTTCAGTTGTTCAAGGCTCAAGAACCCTTCAGGGTTGACCCGAATCTTGGTCAGCGTGAAACCAGTTTTCTGAAGCATCTCTGCAACGTTCAGCACGTTTATGGGTTCGACCTCTGAAATCACGATCTTCTTGCCCCTGTCTTTCGCTGCAAGGGCCGCGCCTATGAGCGCAAGATTGTTGGCTTCTGTCTCTCCAGGTGTGAAGGTGATTTCCTCAAGAGTCTTGCATCCGACTGTACTGGCTATCTTCTGCGCTGACTCCATCAGCACCTCAAAAGCTTCCCAGCCTGGCTTATGCGTGAGAGTCGGGTTGCCATAGGCGCGCCTGCTATAATACGGAAGCATTGCCTTCACAATTCCGTCTGGAACTGGAGTGGAGTTTTCATTGTCCAAGTACACTTCACGTTTAATCCCTTCGTGGGCCCTGAGCAGTTCTTTAACGTTCTCGACCATTCTGAGCCTTCTGAACAAGTCTTCCAGTTACTCTATTAGTGAAAACTCTGATAGAAAAACGTAGCCCAAGAAAAAAGGGTTATGTGCACAACGCTTTAAATTGTGCCATCAATCTATGCTTTTGTAGCAGAAGAAACAGGCGCATCCGAGTGAAAGTCGCTGATTTGCCCTTGCCAGAAACCGTGAAAGAACTGGTGATCAGGTCAGGAATCGCAGAATTGTACCCACCTCAAGAAGAGGCTGTAAAGGCCGGCGTCCTAAACGGAAAGAATCTTGTTCTGGCCAGCCCAACCGCTTCAGGCAAGACGCTGCTAGCCGAGTTCTGCGCCCTCAAACACATCCTTGAAAAGAACGGCAAGACTGTCTACCTGACACCTCTGAAGGCTTTAGCGAACGAGAAATATGAAGAATTCAAAAAATACTCTGCAATCATGAAGAAAAACGGGGAAAGAATAAGGGTAGGCATCAGCACAGGAGATTACGACAGCACCGACGCTTGGCTGGCAAGGTACGACATCGTCATCAGCACGAACGAAAAGGCAGATTCGCTTCTGAGGCATAGGGCAAAGTGGATGGATGAGATTTCCTTGGTGGTTGCTGATGAAGTACACTTGTTGAACGACGCGGAACGCGGGCCGACTTTGGAGGTGGTTCTGGCAAGGCTGATGCAGACCAACCCGGACACGCAGATTCTGGCTTTGAGTGCGACGATAAACAATGTTGACGAGATTGCTCAATGGTTAAAGGCTGAATATGTCACGACAGAGTGGCGTCCCGTCCGCCTTAAAGAAGGAGTACTCGTCCAAGAAGAAATCCAGTACAAGGACGGAGACGCACGCAAGATAGAAAAGAACGCAAAAGACCCAGCCATAAACCTTGCTTTGCACACGGTCAAGACAGGTGGGCAGGCGCTGATCTTCACTTCAACCAGAAAAACCGCAGCAACTGTGGCGAAGAAAGCCGCAGGAGAAATCGCAAGCGTCCTTTCCAAGCCTGCGAAACGTTCACTGGAACATGAAGCAAACAGGGTGTTGGCGGCTGGTGAAAGGACAAGCTTCAGCGAGTCGCTGTCCGAACTGGTTAAATGTGGAGTAGCCTTTCACCACGCGGGCCTAGCCGGAGGACACCGTAAACTGATCGAAGACGCGTTCAGAGAGGGAAAAATCAAAGTGTTAACCGCGACGCCCACGTTGGCCTTCGGCGTGAACCTGCCCGCCAGAACAGTCATAATTCAAGATTACAGGAGGTACGAGCCGGGCTACGGCTGGTATCCCATAAGCGTTTTGGAATACAAACAGATGGCAGGCAGGGCTGGAAGACCCAAATATGACAAAACCGGCGAGGCTGTGCTGATAGCCAAGACCAACGACGAAGCTGATTATCTGCTGCACAGCTATGTTCTCGCAAAGCCGGAGCGAATCTGGTCCAGGCTTGCCGTTGAAAGAATAATGAGGACACACGTGTTGGCGACCGTCGCGGCGGATTACGCTCACACGGAACAGGGCATCCACGAATTTTTCGGAAAAACGTTCTACGCGTTTCAGTACGACATCGAAGCCATCAAGGGCGTAATTTCCAAGATACTGAAGTACTTGTACGATGAGGAAATGATCGAAGTCTTCGGCCAAGACGTTAATGCCACAAAGTTCGGAAAAAGAGTCAGCGAACTCTACATCGACCCGGCTTCAGCCGTCATAATCAGAGACGCCCTGAAGAGAAAACCAGGAGAACTTACTGCGTTCAGTTTCCTGCATATGATCGCTCACACGCCTGACATGGGACCTGTTTTGCGGCCGTACTCTCGAGAGCAGGATGAAGTGGAGATGTTCATGGAAGAGCACAAGTGCGAGTTTATCGTTGCCCCGCCTGACCAGTACGAGGACAGCATAGCCTATGAAGAGTTTCTCGGAGAAGTGAAGACGGCCATGACTCTGAACGCTTGGATCGATGAAGTGAGCGAGGACCAGCTTATCGAAAGATTCCATGTTCAGCCTGGCGACCTGTACAGAACGATCGAAAACGCAAAGTGGCTACTGCACGCTACACATGAACTTGCACTGCTCTTCGGAAACAAGCAGATTTTGCCCGTGACACTCGAGGTGACGCAGAGGGTGGAGAAGGGCGTAAAAAAAGAGTTGCTGCCACTCGTAAAACTGGAAGGCGTCGGCAGAGTGAGAGGCCGCATCATGTTCAACGCAGGATACAAATCAGCGGACGACCTGAAACGCGCCTCGGTCCAAGACCTAGCAAACCTGCCGTTGATCGGCCCCCGACTGGCCAAGAAACTTAAGGAGCAGCTCGGCGGCTTCATGAAGAAAGAAACCCTGGACAAGCTTGAACAGAACGAATGGAAACAGAAAGCACTAACAGAATACTAGCAGACTTCAGGCGTTGAGTTCAGCCGAAGTCCTGCTGATGACTAGGTCAACCTGTTTCAGCGCGGTTCCCAGATAGTTCTTCGGGTTCAAGGCTTCATCGATTTCTTCCTCGCTCAGCAACTTTGATACTGTCTTGTCTTCGAGTAGTATCTGTCTGAAGTGTCGACTCTCCGTCTCGCTCTTCATCGCCAGTTTTCTCAGATGCTCATGAGCTACTTGACGGTTCATACCCTTTCTTGTCAGCATGATCATAACCGCTTCGGACATCATGCGCCCCTGAGTCACCTCCATGTTCTTGAGCATGCGTTGTTCGTCGACTCTCAAGTTGGCCACTATTCCACACATAAGGCACAGCAGGTAATCAGTCAGTATACATACTTCCGGGAAAATGAAACGTTCTGCCGATGATTGAGTCAAGTCACGTTCATGCCAAGTCGTCACGTCCTCCAAAGCCGGCGTGACTAAGCTCCTCACTATTCTCGCCAGACCACAGACTCTTTCACAGAGTTCAGGGTTCCTCTTTTGAGGCATCGTTGAGCTACCGACCTGTTTTTCAGTTTCGAAATGTTCAAAAAGCTCGCCGATTTCAGGCCTCTGCAATTCACGGATTTCAGTAGCAAAATTCTCCAGCGAAGATGCAACCAGCGCCAGCAAGCACACGAGCTCCGCGTACCTGTCCCTTTGGACGATTTGAGTTGAAATGTCAGCAGAACCAATCTTCAGCCTGCGCATTACAAGGTCTTGGATTTTCACCGCGTGTTCGCCCAGTCCGGCCTGCGTGCCGACCGCCCCACTCATCTTCCCAACTAAAACGCGTTCCCTGCATTCCCTAATTCTCTGAGCATGCCTTGCAACCTCGCGCATCCACACTGCAAACTTGAAACCCAACGTTATTGGCAACGCATGCTGCCCATGTGTCCTGCCCGCCATCACGGTCTTCTTGTACCGCTTAGCCTTTTCCATCAGTATCCTTTCAAAATCAACAAGCTTCGCCTCAATCAGGTCCAGAGCCACTTTCAACTGTAGAGCGTTGGCTGTGTCTACGATGTCGTAGCTTGTCGCTCCCAAGTGAACGTACGCGCCGCTTGGACCACAGACCTCGGACAAAGCCCTGACCAAAGAGGCAACGTCATGCTTTATTTCCCGTTCTATTTCCTTGATCCTATCCAGCTTAACATACCTTAAAGAAGCTTTAGACGCAATCTTCTCTGCATCCTTCCGCGGGATGTCACCCGCCTCGGCGTGTGCCCATGCCAATGCAGCCTCGACGTCAAGCATTCTCTGCACGCGGGCCTCTTCTTCAAACACCTTCTTCATCTCAGGCGTTCCGTAACGGCCCGTATCAATAGGCAGAACCGGCAACCTCCATTTCCCTCGCAAAAGAATAAGACGATTGAAGATTAATGTTTTACCGACGCCATACATCATTCTGGTCTAGAGGGCCCCCTGCAAATGCGAACAACAGTGGCTGTTCTGGGCAAGAAAGGCCAAAACGTGGCAAACACTGCAGTCATGATGCTGCAAATCTGTGAACAAAAAATAGCAAACGCCTACGGACTGGCCTCCTCAGAAGCCGTCTTCAACGCGAAGTCGCTTGCAGAACTCGCGGAAACCAAGCTGAACTCACCGGCTATAGTCGGCTGCGCCTACTCAACGATGCTGAGGCAAGACAAGCCTACACTGATGAAGCTGAAAAATGCAGGGCTCGTTTTCAGTGGCAGAGATTACGCTTGTGCCGCAGGAGACGCGGGCAAAACCTTTGCGCGACAGTTCCAGAATGGAGGGAAACATGCTGCCGCAGCTTTCGTCAAGAAATGTGAGGGCGATTTTATATTTCTGATAGCTGAATCTGAAAGGCTCATCGCAGGAAGAGACAGTATTGGCAGTCGTCCGCTCTACTATGGAGAAAGTGCATCCGCTACAGCTTTGGCTTCTGAGAAAAAAGCACTGTGGAAGATCGGCGTAAGGCACGTAGAATCGTTTCCGCCAGGATGCCTAGGGCTTGCTGATAAGCGGGGCTTCACGTTTGTACCAGTGAAACGACTCAGGTACGCAAGACCGCGGCAGATGACTATGGAAAATGCGGCAAAACGGCTTCAAGTACTTCTGGAATTGTCGGTCAGGGAAAGGGTGACAGGCCTGAAAGAAGTTGCAGTGGCCTTTTCCGGCGGCTTGGACAGCAGCATAGTAGCATTGCTGGCCAAGAGATGTCAAGCCGATGTTTTCCTGGTTCATGTTGCTTTGAAGAATCAACGCGAAACCGAGTGTGCAGTTGAGGCGGCAGGAAAACTGAAACTGCCATTATACTCTCAAACATACACTGAGCAGGATGTTCAACGTGTCGTTCCATCCGTGCTGGAAGCTGTCGAGGAGCCTGACCCAGTTAAACTGAGCATCGCGATTCCAGTCTTTTGGGCAGCTGAAAAGGCTGCAGAAGCGGACTGCCGGGTCATGTTGGCGGGGCAGGGTGCAGACGAACTTTTCGGCGGGTACAAACGATACGTCGACGATTACCTACAGCTTGGAAGGGAGAAGACTATGGAAGCGATGTTCAAAGATGTTGCTGGATTATACGCGTCTGACCTTGAAAGAGACTGGAAAGCATGCGACGCGCATGATGTTGAGCTGCGCTTGCCCTTCGCAGCCCCAAGAATCGCAGGATTCGCCCTCAGTCTGCCCCTAGAAGTCAAGTTTGAACCGAAGAAAAACACGTTGAGAAAGCTTGTTCTCAGGCAGGCAGCCAAGAACATTGGGCTTCCATCGTTCATAGCCGACAAACCCAAAAAGGCCATTCAGTACACCACAGGCGTCAACAAAGCACTGCAGAAATTGGCTAAACAACAACGTTTGTCAGTCGGAGACTATGTAAGAGACGTTTTTCAGAGAGTTTTCGCGAATGATGATGGTTTCCCATGAGTAGAACCGCTGTTGTTTTTTCGCCGAAATATTATGAGCACAACCCTGGAAGGAGGCACCCTGAATCTGCGCGCCGTCTCCGAGCAGTCGTCAACGAGTTGAAGACAGGACAGCTTTCAAGAAGCAGCAACTGGCAGTTTGTGCAGCCCCGGAAGGCAAGCTTCAGAGAGCTTACCATGGTTCATGATGCCGAGTACGTCAATCAGGTCCAAACACTATGCAAGTGTGGCGGCGGCCTTTTAGATTCAGGCGACACTGTTGTCTCCCGTGAAAGTTATGATGTTGCTCTGTACGCAGTGGGCGGGACTCTCAAAGCGGTTGACCTCGTTATGAACAGGCGTTTTGTCAACGCTTTCGCCGCCGTCAGACCTCCTGGGCATCATGCAGAGAGAACCCGTGGCCTTGGCTTCTGCTTGTTCAACAACGTCGCGGTCGCCGCGCAACATTTGCTCAGAAAATACGGGTTGAAACGCGTCTTGATACTGGACATAGACGCGCATCATGGCAACGGTACTCAGTCAATCTTCTACAAGACCGACAAAGTCTTGTACATCAGCTTGCATGAGGACCCAACAGAGTTTCCTAGGACTGGTTTCGTTCATGAAGTCGGAGAGGCTGCGGGTTTAGGCTTCAACGTCAACGTTCCGCTACCGTTCCTGACGAGTGATAGGGTGTATTTGAAAGCGGTGCATGAGATTGCAGCCCCCATAGTGTCTCAGTACAGGCCGCAGTTCATTCTGGTTTCTGCTGGTTTTGACGCCCATCACGCAGATCCCGTAGGCACCCTTTCCCTGTCTGCTTTGTGCTACAAAAAAGTCTTCCGCATAATCGCAGAGCTTGGAGCACGGAATGCCTCTGGACGCGTTGTGCAGGTTTTTGAAGGCGGATACGACACTAGATTCGTGGGCAAAATCGTTTCATCAGCAATTGCAGAAATGAGCTGCAGCGACTATACCTTTCATGACCAGGCGCCTCCAGAAAGCAGGCAAGTGACAGTTCGTGGTGAACGAATCATAAAGGAAGTAAAGAAGACTCAACAGCGTTTTTGGAATCTAGAATAGCTCGCAGGATTGCTTCGTGTACGTCAAATGTGAAGCAAGGTTACTCTATTACTTGGATTGCACCTTCAGGACATTGGACTTCGCATGCCCTGCACACTAGACATTCTTCGGGTTTCGTTGCCACTGATTTTTTATCCTTGATTTCGTAGACGCCTACGGGGCAGGTTTCAACGCATGTGCCGCATCCAGTGCATTTGGCATTATCAATCACTATTTTCACCATATCACATTCCTCTAAAGCTAGAATTTGTTTCAGTGCCAAACTGTAGAATAAAAGGATTTAGGTTGACTAGCGTGTTTCTTCACGTAGCCTCAGAAGGATCCCGTTGATCGTTGTTTCAGATTTTTCTTTTCTGCGTCTATATTCTTCCATCCTGTTTCTGTACAGTTCAAGTGTGACTTCGCCGCGGTTCTGCCGAGCTTCAATGTTCCTGATGTTGGCTTCAACATCGCTAATCTCACTCTCTGCCACTTCAAGCTGGCGCATCAGGTCAGCGTAGTGTCCACCTGCAGACCGCATACTTTCTTTGAGTTCTCCCAAATTCCGAGACAGCGCTTCCACCCTCATCTCCAACGTCCTCTTCTGCACCTTGTAGCGGCGTCTCGGAATCTTGCCCTTTTGCACTCTGACTTCAAGCGCATCGATCTCGGTCAGTATCTTCATCTTCTCTTCATATGATTCGACGAATCTCCTCAGGTTATCAGGTGTAGGCCTCGCCACCCGTGAGGGCACAGCAACCGTCACAGGTGCTTTACGTCTTCTAGACACGATGAAGACTGCGCATCCGACGAGAGCTATGGACCAAACCCACAGCGTGGGACGAAATGCTGTCCACAGGGGATTGTATCCCAATTCGATTTCAACTGGAAAGCTGTCCAACGAAACAAAACCCTGTTTCCGGATTGTTACCGCGTCGGCAAACGTGCCCTTGCATACGCTATAGAAGCCTGTTACAGGACGCGCCAGTAGTCTTGCGCCTTCAGGCATGCTGAGAGCCACAGAGACCTGATCAACATAGTATGTTATGTCTCTAAACTGTGGAATCTCATAGGCAAACTTGTCTGGTTCGTTCTGAGACTTTGAGTAAACGTTCTTGTCCAAACCGTAGACCACGGTGAACTGGGAAGACTTGCCCGGTTCAGCTGGTAACGTCAAGTTCACTCTGTATCTGATCGGAGGGCTGTCAATCAGCAGAATCTGTGTAGGCCGTCCAAACTGGTCTTTGGCAGTTGGGACTGTTGAGTTAGGAGGCAAAATGACATCAACAGACATTGCTGAATTCTGAGCATCGTTGGTAACGTAGTATGAATCCGAAACTTGTATGTCCCCGAACTGATTTATCGTTATTTGGCGGTCCAGCTGGTTTATCTCGAACAACTGTACGTTGTTCTCAGTTAGTCCGAAGGTTACTTGTGACACGTTGTATGAGAAAGCTGCTAAATTGTCTGCCGTGTAGGTGAAGTTGTCAACTGTTCCCTTGATGTACTCTGCTCCTGATGGAGGACGGATTATTCCTTTGAGGAGGACAACTGCTTTGGTGAGGCTTGGATAGGCGGGGAAATCAAGAGTGAAGACCGTTGCGTTCTGAGAATCCTGCGTTAACAACAGATTAGAAAGAACAAACTCAACCGTGAACGCTTGCGGCGCACCGTCTGGCAGGTCAACCTTTACACCGTAGAAACCAACGTGATTTTCTAGAGGAAAATTAAGGGTTACTGGAAAAACAGTGGACCTGTCAGAAGCATCATAGGCCATACAACGAAGCGTCTGCAAACCGTACTTGTACGGAAAACCGATCAGAAAACTGCCGGATGCCGGCGTGGAAGTAACTATTGTATCATTTATTAGGATGTAACCATTGGACAACACGTTGACTGTATGGTCCACACGGTCTATGTTGTAGTCAGAAGCCGCCGCAGCGACTCTGAGACCTGCTGTCGACGAAAGGGACATTACCACGGCGATTACAAGCACGGCTGACGCCGCCCATGCAGATTTTTTCACTTAATGTTCCTCCACTGCATTACCCAACTTTCAGGCTTCCTATCTATTGATAAGCCCATTTATTTACTTTTAGAATCCCAACAATGTGGATAATACATATGCTCGCTCTTGCGCATCGTAAATGTGTGGAGCGTTATGTCGTGGCACAGTTCTAATCATGAATGCCGATGAGGGAGTCAGGTTTCTGAACCTTTGAGGTAGTAGTTCTCTTCTTTCTTGGGTCCGAAACTTCTGACGCCTTTTCGTTTGAGTTGGTTTCGAAGTTTCTGCGCATATTCTCTGCTTATTTCGCCTCGTCTGTTCATATAAGCAATTATCTCTTCTGCCTGCTCCTCTGTGTCGCAACGTCGCAGAAAGTCTACAACGTCTGGCATGTAGTTGACGAATCTTTCTTTGTTTGAAGCTTTCTCGCCAACGTCAGGGTCACTTCTTATGGACTTTACTGGCACCCTGTTCGCATCCGACTGCAGTTCTTTATCCAGATTTGGGAACATCTTCCTGAAAGATTTCCTGTCAAGCTTCATAGCGACACCTTTGGAAGCGACGGCGACGGTCAACATGTTAGTTGGAAAACGAATATTTAAGAGTCTTCAGAACGCTCATTCTCTGCACATGCGGGTTAACAGGGAATGAACCTTCGCTGCGGGTCTTCTCTCAGGACTTTTTCCAGTTCTCGAATGTGCAGCCCCGTGACTTCGTCGCCGTACACTTCGCATTTCTGCGTGAGACAGGCTTCCTCAGGGCTGTGAACGATTATTTCAACCTTGTCTCCGACTGGTGAGTCGACATGGATGTGAAAAGTGTCCTTTGTTTTTCCCCGTTTCGTCACCACTGTACGTTCGCTGCGTGTCACGGCCAGCATGTTCTTTTTCAGCAACTTGATGATTTCGCGAGGTTCGTCATGGTGGACAATTATGTCTATGTCGCTTTCACGATGAATCGTGCCGCGCCACACACTCCCAACAAGAACAGGGTCAAAACTGCCTAGCATCCTCATTATTCTTAATGCTTCTCGCCGCATCAGGACTAGGCGTTCTTGGCGGACGGGAGCCTCGTTTTCTTCTGCTATCTGGTCAAGTTCCATGGCGACTTCAAGGTTTGTGGGCATGTAGTGAACGTTGAAGGTTTTCGCGGCTTTGAGCTTGGCCTGTTTGTACTCTTTCTCAGCACCTGAGTAAAGTAGCATCGCAGCTTCTCGAGCAACCTTCTTGCGCGAATCAGTGGAAGGACTGTTCAAAAAGTCACCGCTGAATCTGCTGTTGATATGCGTCTTAAACCTAACGCTTAGCCATCTGTCCATACAGTTCAAGAGTCTTCTTCGCCACTTTGTCCCACGTGAATTCTTCAAGAACCCGTTTGCGACCGTTTCTGCCGAGCCACCTTCGCTTCTCAGGACTTTCAAGGACGCTGTTTATGCCCCAAGCGATGTCTTCAGGGTTGTTTGGGTTTACGTGGTAACCACACTGTTCCTCGCCGCAGCATACGACTATTTCCCTCATGCCGCTGACGCCTGCGGCGCCTACGACAACAGGCTTTTCCATGCTCATTGCCTCAAGGGCAACGATGCCGAAGGGTTCGTAGTAGCTTGGGAAAACAGCCACGTCGCAGGCTGCATAATGCAATATACGTTCTTCTTCAGGAACAAACTCGAAGCGGAATTTCACGTAGTCACTCATCTTCATGGTTTTGACAAGGTTGACCAGATACTCTTGAAGGTCGCCCAAGCCTACGATCACAAGCCGTGCTTTCGGCGTTTTCTGCAGGATGTGCGACATGGCCATTATGAGCTTGTCAACGCCTTTGACGCCTACAAGTCTGCCGATGAAAAGAATCATGAACTCGTCGTCCTTAATGCTGTACTGCGACCTCACCTTCCTGACCTGTTCAGGAGTCACTGAAGCTGGGTCATATTTCTCCGGGTCAACACCGTTATAGGAAACTTGGATCTTCTCTTTTGGAAAGCCAAGCCTTGTGAGTTCATCTTTCATCGCGTAGGAAACTGTCACGATCATGTCAGCAGCGTTTGCAGCATGAAGCTCAATGTTACTCACAACTTCGGAGCCGTTGCCCAGAGTCCTGCCTTTCTCTGTCGAATGAACGTGAAAGGCAAACGGCAAGCCAACCTCTTTCTTAACAGTCATTCCGCCCATAGCCGAGAGCCAGTCGTGAGCAACTACAACATCATACTTGATACCCTCTTTCCTGATGAGTTCATTAACAAGTTTCGAAGCACCAAGATAATTGTAGACCAGTATCTTCGAGAAAAGATGAATACCCCTTCCCCATCTCCTGATGTCCTCAGCCATCACGTCGGGCAGCGAGTCAGACACGTCAATGTGCAGTGGGCGATGGATCTCAATTCCACGCCAGATCTCCCGTGTCGGAAGTGTACCCGCATCGTCATTCATCGTGAAAACTGTAACATCGTTGTCCGTTAAGACGAACTTGCGTGTGATTTCCGCAGCGTAAGTTCCCAAACCGCCAACGATCTTGGGAGGGTACTCGTATACGAACACGGCCATCTTCATTCCTTTGGCCCCTTTCCTTACAGCAGTCCTCAGGAGCTACTTTAACATTACTTATTTGCTTTCCTAATTGATACTGTCTAAATTCTTGAAATCGTCACTTCCACTTCTGTGAACATGGAAAAGGCCTATTAGGAGCATTCCATAGAATAGACAAAGTGCAACAAGATGAGCATGTCACCTGTTAAACGTTTGATTCTGGAAACGATGTGGCTGCTGGACAAGCCTGCAAAGGCCAGCGACGTGGCGAAAGAAGCAGGCTTAGCCTTTCCTGCGGTCATGATGCACATACTGGGTCTTGTGAGGATGAAATACGCAGAGTCTACTGAGAAAGGAATGTACAAAATAACCGAATTGGGAAAGAAGACTTTAGGACTCCCTCAGATAAGCAGAGAAAAAGCTGCCGAAATTCTGGCATACCTGCCCATTGACAAGTCGTTCCATTTCTACGCGGATGTAGGTAAACCCCTCAACATCTATGCTGCAAGCCTAGGAGACTTTTGCGACAAACTCGCCAAGGTGAACGTTTCCGCGCTGGAATTCCATCTTAATCGAGGGGATTTTGAAGCATGGTTTGCTTGGCTGGGCGATACTGAGCTTGCAAGGAAAACTCTGCTGATCAGAGAACAGAAAATTCAGGGTGAGAAACTGTGCAACAAGCTTTACGAAACAGTGAAGAACCGCTGCGACGCATTGGCCAAGATAAGGAACACAGAGTCTGCGCAGCTTGTTTGACAGTTTATTGAACAGCTTCAAACCGATCCTTAAGTTTCTCCAGCACCTTAGGCAGTGACGTATATTCCATTTCCTCAGGTCCAAGTCGCGCAGGTTCAAATTCGCCCATGCGTCTAAGCATCTTGGCCAGCTGCATGGCCTCGTGTCTTGCAGGCTCAAACGCAGGGTCATCGAACAGGTCCGCGATCATCGGTTTTCCAGCATCATCAGTCGCAATACGACCGTTTGCCACTTGGAACCCCAACGCAACCAGCCTCGGCGGCCCATCAAACGCTGTGCACTTCGAATCTTTCAGCCCAACAGGCATTATCGGTCCCCAATGGCTTCCCCGCATCCAGCCTTCAACCAAGTAGCTGTGCATGAAGGGCACAAGTATCTCTCCAACAGCTGGAAGACCGTGCTGTGCACGGGTGATCATTACAGGGTCATCTTTGCCAACGTATTTCCCAGCGATAAGTGAAAGCCGTGTGACACTGCCGGCAGCACATATGAGGTCATCGCTTGCACGCCAAACGCGCGAAACGACGTAGCGCTGAACCGTACCGATCAGTGCGATAAGCTCATACATCTCTTCTGGACACTTGACTACAACCTTCTTGTTTTCCATTGTATCCATAACCTCGAACTTGAAGCCGCCCGTCATGTTGGAATCTATCACAAGCCCAGCCGTGTTCATCGGGTCAGCGAATATACGGAACAGTGGAAGATTAAAGGAGCCTGCAGAAGTCTTGTCGGCCGCGAACACCACGATCGGGTCTGACCCCCTTTCTTCCAGTTCCATTTCAGCCACGCCTGGCCCCATGCCGCAAATGTTGCCTGCAAAAGCTGTTTTCAGAAGGTCCTGTCCGGCACCGTAAAGCTTCAGTTTAAGCGCTTTGTCAGCGGCTTCCTTGAAAGTTGCGAAAGCAAGTTCATGAATCTCCTCGTTTGACTCGCCCTTGTCATGCAGCATTAGCAGTTCAAGGTCATCTCCAGCGTTAAACACAAAAAAGCTGTTTATCAAACCTTTTTCCTGAGCAAGCTTCAGTTTCCTTTCAGCAACGTCGAAAAGGGGTTTAGGAACTATGTGGTGACCCGCCAACGAGCCGACATCACACTTGATCAAAGAAATTGTTGTCTTTCGAGCCATGAACATCACTTCAGACGAGAGTCTACTCAGAAGTTAGACCGAAGCTTTAAAAAATTTCCGACCTAGATTCTGCGAAGAAACCATGAAATAATAAGAGTGCTAATAATGAGTATGCGAGGTTGCCGTCATGGATGAGACGCGGGTAGTGTCTGCCAAAATTCCCGAAGATGTCTACAAAGAAATGACGCTGCGGGTTCCAGAAGGAAACCGAAGCGACTTCATCAGGGATGCTATAATGGAGAAGCTGCAGAAAACTCCCAGACCAGACAAGGTTTTGGACATGGAAAAAAGAATGGACAAGATGGAAAATGAACTGTCCGAAATCAAAAAGTACCTCGCCGACCTTCAGCTTCTAACGTACGGACAGGAAAAAACAAACCCGCACACTTTCGGCATGGACGAGACAGACCACAAACTGATTGAATACCTACTCCACTACAAAGGCGCAACGACTCCCGAACTTGCAGAATACCTGAAAACAAACAGATGGCTGGTCCTAAACAGGCTGAGAAGAATACAGAAAACATCGAGAAAACAACTTGGAAAACCAGTGATAGAGTACTATCCAGGAGAAAAATCAGGAAAGAAAAAAGCTTGGTGGATAAACGAAGAACTCGCCGAAATCTAACAGCAACCATTAATCCTTGGAAACAGAGTTTACCACGGGCCCGTAGCCCAGTCAGGATTAAGGCGTCGAACCGCAATAGGCGCGCAAGCCTCCGGGCGCTCCAAACGGAAGAAAGCCGGAGAACAGGGGTTCAAATCCCCTCGGGCCCGCCAATGATGCTGCTGCGGAAGCAGTCTGATTCTAGTCTGAGAAAAGTGGCTACGCCATTGGAGGAGGCGGAGGGGGTGGCGGGGGAGGAACACTTGCAAAGGCTTGCTTCACGGATACGACTGTTGTTCCCGCCATGCGGTCAAAGTATCTCTGACGCGGGTCTGGCCCTGGAGTCGCTATGCCGATGAAAAAGTCGATGAGGAAAAGGAGCCAGTAAATCTTGCTCAGGTTTCTGGTCAGCACCCTGTTTGATGGTGCCTTGCTGCCGTTGAGCATTTGCACCTTCAAACCCATAACCCTCTTGCCCAGCGTCGCCGCAGAGGCTGATGATTCCATCACAGTGCAGTAGATAACGAAAAACAAACCGTAGATGAGCGGCCATAGGAAAAGGTAGACAAGCCACCACATGCCCGCAAGTGTTCCGTAAAGAGGAGCTCCTGTGCCATTCCAGACCAGCGCCCACCATATGACCCAGCCTATTATGGCCCAAGGTATGCTGTCAATCAGGGCAGCAACTATTCTCAGCAGCCAATGCATTCCTATGTCAACTTGCTGGTTTGGATTTCCGTATTCAGCAGACATTTTTTCATCTCGCGTACTATTTCAACATCACATGTTTTTATCATTTTCTCCAAGAGAGCAGTACGGCATCACCGCCAGCCCCACTTTTTCTAACCGCCACACGTTTCCGCAATCTTCGACTGTGAACAGTTATTTCAGAGTCTTAAAACTTATAAGATGTGTGTATGCTAAGGATCCATATGTCGGAAGTGGTAAGATTGTCTAGAGTGGAAAAAGAGAAGAAAGCCATGACGAAAGACAGGTTGATCGGCATGCAGGTGATAGACAGCGACGGCTACGACACCGGAACCGTGCAAGACATTGCATTCACTGTCGGCAAAGTTGGCATGACTCTCATCGTTGAAACCAAGAAAGGCGAAACCAAAGAAGTTCCATGGGAAGAAATCCAAGCTGCAGGGGACTTCGTTATCCTGAAGCCGCAGTCTGCGCAGCCGCAGACCTTAGGCCCGCAGCAGGCAACGCAGGCTCAGCAGGCCCAAGCACCAGTCTGCCCCACATGCGGCGGACCATTGACATACATTCCACAGTACCAAAGATGGTACTGTTACAAAGACAAAAAGTACGTCTGAACGACGAAATACTCTACACTTTTTATTTTCTCCAGCTTCCAGCAGAGAAAGCGTTCAGGTGTATTTCTTGCAGTTCGGGCAGTACCACCTGTTATACTGCTGAACAAAGGTTAACGGTTGACCACAAGTAGGGCAGGTCTGCGCAGCAGCCATCGGCGGAGGCGGAGGACCACGCGAGATGCGAGAAAGGTTGAACAATGCCGGCATCGCAAACGGTCTTCGTTCGAGCATTCCTCCGAGATAACCGCCTAGCGTGAAGAACAGGAAAGCAAAGACCACGGCTATTATCCATCCTATAAAGATTCGAGCTGCATCAGAACCCATGATCGCGTATGCAAGAGTGATTATGAGGTCAAGAACGGTGTAGACGAAGGCTGCGAAGAAGCCAGCGCTGAGGCCGCTCATTTCCAAGTTGTCTCCCATGCGATGGAACCTGAAGTTAATGTAGGCAGACAGGAAACCGCCTGGAACGAAACCGAAGATGCCGGCTACAACAATCGCGCCAATATATTTGCCCCAGTCACCAAGTGCTAACCCAGCAGGATAACCAATGATCATTCCAAAGCTTACGCCAATAAGACTGGCTGCAATGTAATCATGCAAATAGCCTTCTCTGAGACTCATTTACTTTCACCTTGGAAGATGATACAAAACAATGTTTCGTCCTTTCTTAGTATTTAAAACTTTATACGTGCAGAATCAAGCTTCAGAGAGAGGCGAAGCCATACCGTTTCTCCATGATCCATGGCTTGAACAAACGTCAAATACTAACATGATAAGAAAATGTTAAATACTAACATGATAAGAAGATGGGTCTTTCAGGGAAAGTGAGAGAGTCTAATGAACGCAAAAGAAGAAGGACTTCTACGTGATTATATTTCAATTGGCGTCATAGGATTCGCAATTGGAACTGCAATAGCAAGTGTCGGAGGATATGACGTCGTAGCTTTGCTTGGCTGGTATGGCATTGATTGGGGAAGAACCGCAGGTCAGAACGTCATTTCGGGCATTTTTGCCTATATGCCAGCAGCTGCCATAGCAACGTATTTGAGTCACAAGATGAACACAACGGAGAATAAAATGGAAGGCCTAACAGTTGGTCTTATGGTCTTCATCATTCACCTGTTCATCACATTGTTCATGACAATTGGCAGAGGTGCAATTAACGGCAGTGACCTTGGAGTCGGCATGCAATTGTGGGGTTTCTCATTGGTCTTCGCGTTGATATTCTACCTGCTAGGCGGCTTTCTATCAATCATGCTAGTAGGTCTCAGGATGCCAATGCCTAGAATATTCAGATTTCAGCGTACGCCTTCAGCACCCGCACCTCCGCCGCCGCCAGGAATGGCAGGGCAGACGTGCCCAACCTGCGGTGGACCACTGAGGTACATACAACAATACCAAAGATGGTACTGCGACAAAGAACAGAAATATGTCTAGGTAAATCCCGATTTTTTCTTCCATCTTCATTGATGCTTATTCATTGATCTGCATCGTCAGGCTGTTTTCAGCCAAGGGTGGAACGTGAACACTCATTAGTGCGCAGCACTGAATAGAGTAAGAAAACCTGAAGATGCCACATGCCTGATTAACTATGTGAGCATCCTTGTCCGACAACGTTTAAATCAGTGTTAAATCGAAGTGCCCTGCTGCAGTCACCTGTCACCATGTTCGAATGACACTTAGAAAGAACACCGAAGATTGCAACTAGAGTGCATAACATTAAACGACACTTGAATGTCTTAACCAGCAACTGATAAATAGGGTAGAGTATTCAATAAACTTGCTGCCAACCAACTGCATCGCTGGGAGAGTCAACTGATTGAAGAAGACACGTCGTGGTGTTCAGGTTCTGCTATTGCTTCTGGTGACGTTTTCAGTGACAACAACGCAGAACAAGGCATACTGTGCTAACGACAACGTTTGGTACGTGCACGATATCATTGATGCTTCATTGGAAGAAGTGAAATGGACGGAAGATGGCGCGATACAACAAGCCCCTACGTTCATCACGGATGGATCGTGGACGCATGCCTCCATGAGAGAGAACTTGGTTGCAGCGGACGACATATTTGTTGAAACATATGAACAGTTTAATTGGACACTTGTAAAACCAATGGCGGAATACTACTACGGCAAAACGTTCAACATGTTCGACGATTTCGCTAACTTTGTGAAAATCAGCCCCAAAGAATGGCTTGCCTTATCCTGGCAGATTGACACTGAATGGTACGGCGTACCATTGAACATGACCAAGGTCGATTGCTCCTACAACGAGACAGCAAACACCGCTGAAATGTATACGTGGTTCCACATAACCCGCATACCGGAATATTTTGCAGGTGAAGGAAAACTGGAAAACTGGCTCACAGGATTCGACCTGACTCCAGTCTCGACGGGCAACCTGAAACTGTTCGAATTCAATAAGGAGTGGAGCCAGAACGGTGTCTCCTACACTCTGCGTTTCACTGCTCCTGCCAGCATCCTTACACAGCATGGAGACAATTTCACGGCAACAATACCTGTTTCATCCGACTACCGAGGGTACACTTTCAAGATCCAACAAGTAATCGACATAAACATGCCGCCGAACACAGAAGTGAGAGAAGCATCACCGAGCAACCTGAGTTTGCTCAAGGGAAACACAGCGACCTTCGTCATAGCAACATATGAACGTTATCCAGCTGCCTTTACGGTTGTAAGCGGTCCTCCTGCAAAATCGTTCAGCCAAGCACTTTGGGAAGGTGCAAGCGTTTGGTTCCTAACGCCAGGAGGTTGGGCAGCCATAGCTTCACTGTCAGTCCTGAGTTTCACGGGACTCCGAGGCAGAAGAATCTGGAACAGAAACAGACTGTATCGTCGTTTGTACAAGAGTCTCGTGACCGTGTACGACATGTACTCAAAAGACTTGATAAAATTCCACCAAGAAATGGACAACATGTCTAGGACAATAATAAAGATGCTCATAGAAGACCGTATAACGGACGAGCAGTTCGACAGACTGCTGCGGAGACGGGACGACCTGCTGCAACGGATCCAGTAGCCGAAGCTGAGAGAAAAAGATCCTGCGCGTCAGTCGGTCAGCTTCTTTAACACTTTTCGGTCAACATCTTCTTCATCTATCTTGAAGGTTTCAGGTTCAGCCTTCTTCAATATCGCCTTCAGATCCCCCGGGTCTAGCTCCTTCACAAGACGAAGAATCTCACGCTTGGCAGACTTCAAATGTTCCTCTAACAGTATCTTATTCTCGTAAACTACGCCGGCAAGCTGACAT
>Ga0078972_1008280_pt1 | contig 21961 bp, 21 predicted proteins | sample YelNatPaOPGAMG01_FD_67568 | JGI IMG/M metagenome (GOLD analysis project Ga0078972, IMG submission 67568) | Hot spring thermophilic microbial communities from Obsidian Pool, Yellowstone National Park, USA - OP-RAMG-01 (SPADES assembly) (version 2) | ecosystem: Environmental > Aquatic > Thermal...
TTCAAGGCAATTGAAAATAGATGGAATTTGAAGTATCATGTTATTCTCAAGGAGGAAAGCGAGAGAGGGTAGGTAAAGCAGATATCCTTGGGCCGAGTGTTTGCGGACGCATCCAGCTTGTTCAGGATATTCGGGATAGGATTGCGGAGGTGCCCGATGCCATCCCCTGACAGATGAGCAAAGAGCTGAGATCGAGCGCCGAGCTGGTGCGTATCACAAAAATCCAAATGCTCGCTCGCCGTAGTCCATTGTCCGTGAGCGATTCAAGAGTCGAACATGAGTCGCAAGCTTATCATCCGTCGATTCCCAACCAGAGGCAGTGCCCGCGAGGAGCATCCATAACCGAAAGGAGGGTATGAAAGATGGCAGCTTTACAAAGAACGGTTCTTTTTTCTCTCATGGTAGTCCTTTGTTATTTCATGGTGGCGCCCCTTTCGGACGCTCAAACAGGGCAGCAGCGTCCGCCCGAGGCCCAAGCCCAAACCCAGGTGGCCACGGACAGCGATACCTACATCATCGGCCCTGAGGATGTCCTACACATCAGCGTTTGGAAGGAAGAGGCCCTCTCCCGAACGGTTACGGTGAGGCTGGATGGAAAGATTTCCCTTCCGTTGATCGACGAGGTGCAAGCAGCCGGACACACGCCCCTTCGGCTGAAGGAGATCCTCACCAAGCGCTTCCAAGAGTTTATCGACGCCCCCGATGTTTCGGTCATGGTTCTCGAGACTCGGAGCTACAAGGTGTATATATCCGGTCAAGTACGCGCCCCAGGGGTCATCCCGCTTCGAAGCGAAACGTCCTTGGCCCAAGTCATCCTCATGGCAGGTGGATTTGTCGAGTGGGGGACTCCAAAGAGAATCATGATCGTTCGAAAGGAAGGGGGGCAGCAGAAGGTGATCACAGTGGACTACAAGCCCCAACGACCCGGCCCGGACACGCAGCTTGGGCAGCTCAGAAACCTCCTCACGGAGCTCGAAGCGAAATATACCCCGAAACACCCCGATGTCGTCGCTCTGAAGAGAAAGATTGCGAGTATCGAAGAGAAGAGCAAGGCGATCTCCGGAGAAGAAGTCAGGGAAGAGGATTTTGGGACAAATGTGATTTTGAAACCCGGGGATACAATCCTCGTGCGGGAGCTCATCCCCTCGACCGAACAACCCAAGGGAGCCGAGGAGCGAGGGAAAACGAAATGAGAGGCCATTCGGCGAAATCTCCCTTCACAAGCTCTCGATGTGAGGAGGGTGCGAAGGAAGGGGTTCGTTTCAGGAAGGGAGGAGGTTATGAACGAGGTTCTCAAGACGATCGTGGGCCGAAGGACGATTCGTCGATTCAAGCCTGACCCCGTAGGGGAGGAGCAGCTTGGGCTTATCCTCGAAGCGGGACGATGGGCTCCATCCTTCAGCAATCTTCAACCCTGGAAATTTGTTGTCGTGAAAGATGAGAAGCTACGAAGCGCCCTCGATCGAACGGCCAAAGAGAGCGTCCTTCACTGGGGCATTCACCAGGCGCCCGTGGTCATCCTGGTCTGTGTGGACCGACGAATCGATCCCCTCCATGCGATCGAGGCAGGTGCGGCAGCCACTCAGAATATGGCTTTGGCCGCTTTCAGCTTAGGGCTGGGTTCAGGCTGGATCGGGATCATGGGCACCGATGCGGAAGCGGCCATTCAGAAACTCTTAAGGCTGCCGGAGACAACCCGAATCATTTCGATCCTGCCCGTAGGGGTTCCCGAGGAATCTCCTACCATGAAGCGCAAACCCCTCGAAGAGCTAACCGAGTTCATTTAAGGACTCCGTTCGCTCAACCCTTCTTCTTGGGGTGGTTGACAGGATAGAGGGGTTCTTTGCCTTCCAGGACCCTCAGGATGTCCTCGGCCACACGGCTCATCCTTCTCAGGGCCTCCTCGGTGTGGGCTGCCATATGGGGCGTGCAGACGAAGTTATCGCATTCGAGGAGAAAATGGTCCTTCGGAGCAGGTTCCACGTCGAAGACATCCGTACCGGCACCAGCGATTCGGCCTTCCTTTAGGACCTCGTAGAGAGCCTTCTCGTCCCAGATGGGGCCTCTTGCCACGTTAATGACATAGGCCGTCGGCTTCATCAAGGCGAACTCCCTCGCTCCCAGGATTCCCTTTGTGGAAGGGAGCATGGGAAGGTTGACGGAGATGAAGTCGGATTGGGAGAGGACCTCCTCCAATGTCACCTTTCTGGCGCCCATTTCCTTCTCGGCCTCTTCAAACCGGATGGCGTCGTAGTAAAGAACGGGCATGTCGAATCCAAAGTGTCCGATACGGCCGATCGCCTTCCCGATGCGGCCGAACCCAAGGATGCCCAGGGTTTTTCCGTGAAGTTCGTGGCCCACGTACTGGTAACGGGCCTCCCATCGTCCTTCTTCCCGAAAGGCCTTTTCTCCCTTCCGGATCATTTTTGAGAGGGTGATCGCCAGCCCGAAGAAGTGCTCGGCAACGGAGATCGTATTGGCATCAGGCGTGTAGACGACCCAAATCCCCTTTTCCGTGGCCGCATCAATGTCGATGTTCTCCACCCCCACCCCATGTCTTCCCACAACCCTAAGGCGGGGAGCCGAATCCATGACACGGCGGCTTACCCGGCCGTTGGCCCGGATGATGATGCCGTCCACATCGCGGACCTGCTCGATGATATACTCTTCATCGTAGCGGTTTCCGATAAAAAAGTCTGCTTTCTCGCGAAGGATCGCCTTTCCTTCTTCGTGCATCTCTTCGTAGAGAAAAACCTTGAATCTGGCCATGGCTGTGCCCTCCTTCAACTCTTTCGCTCTATCTCCCGATCAGTCCTCAATGCCAGCGAGTCGCTTCGCGCAGGCCTTTTTTCGGTTCAGATCCGATTCGCGAAAGATGGTAAGCCGATGGGCGGCAGGCGAGCCTCCCCCATGGATATCCGAAATCGTGTCCGCGCTCTCCATGGCCATCTTTTCGATCAGACGAAGCATCTTGACCCTTTTTTCGACCGGCACGCCCGAGGCACCTTTCAAGTATTTTTTCAGCAGAGGCCCCACCTCGGGATGGCTGAAATCGCGGTCCGAAGGCAAGTCCGCAACAAACCCTCCTGCGATATCGACCAAGAGGCGCATCGCTTCGGTCATTTCTCTCCCCTCGTGAATCTTCGACGCGTTAGCCAGGATGGGATCGATAAAGTAGGTTCCCGAGGGTTCCTGCTTCCCCTCATAGGAGGCAGCCAGGCTGCAACCATAAAGGGTTTCAGCAATATGGATCATGTCAATCACTTTTTCCTTGTGGTGGCTCACTTTCGCCGTACCGTTATACTCCATCATGAGCAAGGCCGCTCCGGTCATAGCGTCGATCTTCCCCGATTTGCAGCCTCCGTGAGACTGACGGTGGAAGGCCGAAAAACGGCTCACCATCTCCGCGGCAAACTCGACCTCCCGAAACATGAAGACCCGTTCCCATGGGACCAACACTTCGTTGAAAATGAGGGTTGGGCAGTACTTGCTGTAACGGGCATTTCCACAATCGACGCCTTCGATCTCGCGGGTATCCAGGGAATTTCGGCCCACCACATGAATGAGACCCTTCGTGTCCGAGGGGATGGCAAAGGCCAGGGCAAAGTCCTCATCCCCCTTCCCCAGGGCTCTCGTCGGAAGGACGATGATCTCGTGTGAGCTGAGCGAACCTGTTTGATGCACCTTGGCCCCTCGCACGATGATCCCTTCCTGGGTCTGATCGACAACCCGAAGGTAGACATCCTGATCCGGCTGCTCATGGGGAGCGAGACTTCGGTCGCCCTTTACATCCGTGACGCTCGCGTTGGCCGTGAGGTCGTTTTTCTGCATGTACTTCAAGAAATCGAGGAACCGATCATGGTAGTGGGTTCCGTATTTCTTGTCGATGTCAAAGGTGACGATAGAAAGCGTACAGAGGCAATCGAGACCCGTGCAGCGCTGGTGGCACGTTCCCACATGGCCACCGAGAAGGCGGTTCACCTTGACCCGCATCACCAGGTCCTCAATGGATTGAGGGGGAAGGGTAAATCGGTTCACCCGCTCCCCGATCAGGGGAGAGGTGGTGGTGAGGAGGCTACGATACCTTTCGTCGTTTGCCAGTTCATAGGTGGCCCCTGTCGCGTTGATCCCTTTTCGGATTCGGGGATGATCGACAGGATTTTCGATTTTCTCGCCAAACATGTAGACGGTTGGCTTCAGTTTTCTGAGGCTCTCGACGTATTCCTCAAAGGTCTTGATGGCCATGCGAATCCTCCTTGATCGGTATGGAGTGATTTTGAGTTGCCGCTCCCCTTTCAAACCAGCTCGAGGCCTCTGTGAAAGGCTTTGAGGTTGAGGGAAATGGCCTTTTTGGGAACGCTTCGTTCGATGGCTTTTTCCATCGCATCGACGGACAGGAGCTTCGTCTTCCGGATGAGGGCTCCGAGAAGGATGAGGTTGGCAACCACGATATTTCCCATCTCCTTCTCAGCAAGGGTCGTCGCGGGAACCGAAAGGGCCTCGTACGAGCCAGGTTCAAGGGTCTGTACCAGGTCAGCATCGAATGCCACAAGACCTCCTGGCCTGATCTTTGGAAGGTATCTTGCCACCGCATCTTGAGCCAGTAGGATGACGATGTCGGGTTTCCTCACCTCGGGATCTGTGACCCGCTCATCCGAAATGATCACCTCGGCTCGGGTTGAGCCTCCTCGAAGCTCCGAGCTATAGGACTGGGTTTGAACAGCCTGCTTGCCATCGAACAGGGTCGCTGCGGTTCCCAGAAGGATACCGGAAAGAACAACCCCCTGTCCGCCTACACCGCCAATCAGTATCTCCGTCCGATTCACGAAACCCCTCCTTCAGCCCTCGCTTTCATCTTTTGGACCTCTTCGAACATCTCGGGCTTATCCATCTCAACCAATTCTCCCACGACGATCCGCCCCTTCCGCTCTTCCGGGCCGAGCTTTCCTGCCTCTCGGGCCAGAAGGGAACGCTTCTTGTAATCCTCGATCATCTGAACCGCGCCGCTTAAACCTGCCTTTCGTCCGAACTGGACAGGACACTGGGAGAGGACCTCGATGAAGGAGAACCCCTTTCTCTGGATGGCCTTCTTGATCGATCGGGTGAGCTCCCGAGGGTGGGCTGTCGTCCAACGGGCCACAAAAGAGGCTCCTGCAGCAATCACCATGGCTGAAATGTCTTCGAAGGGGTTTTCAAAGGTCCCGTAAGGGGTGGTCGTCGTTCTCACTCCCATGGGTGTCGTGGGCGCTGCTTGCCCACCGGTCATGCCATAGATTCCGTTGTTGATGCAAAGGACCGTTAGATCTGCATTCCTTCTCGCATTCTGGATCAGATGGTTTCCTCCGATGGCAACAAGGTCTCCATCACCTGAGACGACCATCACCTTCTTATCGGGTAACCCTGCCTTGATCCCGAAAGCAAAGGCGATGGGACGGCCGTGGGTGGTGTGGAGGACGTCTGCGTTGAAGAGGGGGCTGGGGATCCATGCGGCACACCCGATGCCTGAGACAAAGACAAAGTCGTCAAGGTCCATTCCGAGTTCGTCAATCGCCCGAAGGATCGACTGGGCCACGATACCGTCCCCGCAGCCCGGACAGAATGTCGAGTGAGGAACCGTAGGTCTGATGAACCGATGAAGAGGGTGAGTCAACTCGCTCATCTCAAAACCTCCCTGATCTTTGTGAGGATATGCTCCGGATCGTGGATCTCTCCCACCCATCGTGGTGGGAGAAAGCTCACTTGGGAAAAAGGAGCGGCTTCCGCTTTGATATAAGGGTACATCTGTCCAAGGTTATTTTCGAGGACGATCACCTGTTTCGCAGTTCGAGCCATCTTCTCAATCTCTTCGGAGGGGAAAGGCCATGGCGTGATGAGCCGGAGCGTTCCCACGGGAAGGCCCTCCTCCCTGGCCCGCAAGGCAGCCGCCCGAGCCGCACGGGCTACAGCTCCATAGGAGACCAATACGACCTCAGCCCCCTCGTAATCCTTCTCGACCAGGGTGATCTCGTCTCGATGCTTGAGAATCTTGTTGCTCAACTTTCGAATGAACTTGTCGAGGGCAGAGATGTCGATGAGATTTCGCTTTCCCACCTCATCATGGCACGAACTCGTGACATGGGCCTTGAAGCCCTGGCCGAAAATCGGCATTGGAGCCACATCCTCATCGAGAAACCCTTTGATCTCGAGTGGATCCGTTCCCGGAGCGGGAATCTTCCGATAAACCCTCTCGATTCGATCCGCCTCGGGAATCGTCACCTCTTCCCTCATATGGCCTACGAACGCATCGGAGAGGACAAAGACAGGGGTGCGGTATTTCTCAGCATAGTTGAAGGCGAGCACCGTGTGATCGAACATCTCCTGGGGCGAGGAAGGACAGAGGGCGATGATCTGGTAGTCGCCATGGGATCCGTGCTTGGCCTGGACCATGTCGCCTTGGATGCCGATTGTGGGCATCCCCGTGGAGGGAGCCCCGCGCTGGACATTGACGATGACACAAGGCGTTTCCACGCCGATGGCAAATCCAATGTTTTCGAGCATGAGGCTGATTCCAGGGCCCGAGGTGGCGGTCATCGCCTTCTTCCCGGCCCACGAGGCGCCGATGACAGCGGCGATGGAGCTGATCTCGTCCTCCATTTGAAAGAAGGCTCCTCCGACCTTAGGAAGTCGCTCGGCCAACGTATTGGCAATCTCCGTGGCCGGTGTGATCGGGTAGCCCGCAGCGAATTCGCACCCTGCTGCAATGGCGCCCTCCGCGCAGGCCACGTTTCCCATCATAAAATATCTTCCGCTCTGAACCCGCTTCTCGTTCATGCTGGACCTCCTCGCTTCCCCTTCTTTCCCCCCACGACCAGGGCAAAATCGGGACAGAAGATCATGCAATTTTCACAGGCCGTGCAGGCCTTTTCGTTTTCGATTTCAGGAGGTCGGTATCCTCTGAGATTCAAGCCCTCCGAAGGTTTAAAAACCTGTTTCTTACAGACGTGAAGACAGAGGCCGCATTCCTCGACACCCTTACACCGTTCGGGATAGATTCGAATCTGCATCGGTCGGGTCACTCCTTTCGTTCTTTGAGGCCTTTCAGCTGGGAAAGATAACGGTTCTTCGAGACCATGAGATGCCGCACCACGAGTTTCTGGAGACGCCGAAGGTCCCGTTCTTCGATCGCCTGAATAATCTGACGGTGCTCGAAGATGGATTGTTCGATGCGGTCAGGAAGGGACCAGGCGTTGAAGCGAACGACGTGAGCCTGCGTGCGGAGGAAATCGATCAGCTCACAGAGGTAGCGGTTTCGGCCGATACTGAAGAGAGCTCGATGAAATTGTGAATCCATCTCGATCATCCGATCCGTCTTCTTCCGAAGATGTTGCTCGACCTCCCGGGCCAAGCTTTTAAGATGTCGAATGTCCCGGGCCGTGACGTGGACCAAAACGAGACGGGCTGCGATCCGCTCCAGATGGCCTCGGACGAAGTAGATCTCTTCGATCTCTTCCACCGTGAGATCCGCAACGACCGCTCCCCGATAAGGAGTGGTCCGGACGAGGCCCTTGGCCTCCAACATCTTGATCGCTTCGCGGATGACCGTACGGCTCACCCCAAAGCGGGCGATGAGATCCATCTCGACGAGACGTTCTCGGGGCTTCAAACGTCCCGAAAGGATCTCCGCCTCCATCGCCTTGAAAACCCGTGTCGAATTCACACTTGACATGGCTTTCGAAATCTGCTAAATTACGGTTCAGTTTAATACAATCTTGTATACAATTTTTCGGCTTCCATGTCAACCTCTTTGAGGGGAGGAGAAAACCCGATGGCCTTCTACGAACACCTCTTCAGCCCCTATCGGATCGGGAACCTCGAGCTTCGAAACCGCATCGTCATGCCTCCCATGGCCACCAATTTTGCGGACGAGACGGGCGCCGTCAACGATCGCCATATCGCCTACTACCTTCGACGCATTCGAGGGGGCGTGGGTTACGTGACTTTCGAGCACACGGGTGTTCTCAAACAGGGCCGGGCGTTTTCGAACATGGCCCTGATCGACTCGGACGGACAAATCTCATCCTTCCGCAAACTCGTGGATGCCGTACACGGCGAGGGAGGACGGATCGTCATTCAGATCAATCATGCGGGCCGCCAGACCTCTTCGTCCATCACGGGCAGCCCCACCGTGGCCCCTTCGGCCATTCCTTGCCCTGTTCGAAAGGAGATGCCCCGTGCTCTCTCCGTGGAAGAGATTCACGGGATCGTGGAGGCCTTTGGCGAGGCGGCCCGGCGTGTCAAAGAGGCGGGGGCCGATGGAGTCGAAATCCACATGGCTCACGGGTATCTGCTTTGTCAGTTTCTTTCACCCTTCTCCAACCAAAGAACGGATGAATACGGAGGGGATGAAGCGGGGCGGATGAGAATGGCCCTTGAGGTCCTTCAGGCGGTTCGTAAACGTGTGGGTCCCGATTTTCCCGTGCTTTGTCGTTTGAGCGCCGATGAGTACGTGGAAGGGGGGTTAAGGCTTTCGGATTCCCAGAAGATCGCCAAGGCGCTGGAGCGGCATGGAGCCGATGCCCTTCATATCTCCGCCTGTGTGGGAGCGTCGGGATACTTGAACCACCCCCCTTACTATGCAGAAGAGGGCGTCTTCGTCCATCTCGCCGAGGGGATAAAGGCTGTCGTTGGCATCCCGGTGATTGCCGTGGGCCGCATTCGGACGCCGGAGCTTGCCGATCGGGTGGTCAAAGAGAAGAAGGCGGATCTCGTCTCCATGGGAAGGGCCCTCATTGCGGATCCGGATCTCCCGAAAAAAGCTTTAGAAGGAAGAAGAGAGGAGATTCTGCCCTGCATCTCGTGCAACCGTTGCGTTCAGAGCATCCGAAAGGGAGCGCTCCAATGTGCGGTGAATCCCGAAACGGGCCGAGAGGCCGTCTTTCAACTCAAAAGGGCGGAACGGCAAAAGAGAGTCTGGGTGATCGGCGGAGGCCCTGGAGGGATGAAGGCCTCGGAGATCGCCTCGGAGCGGGGCCATGAGGTAACGCTGTTCGAGGAGAAAGGAGAACTGGGAGGACGCTTCTTGCTCGCGGCCCTTCCTCCCAAGAAGGAGGTTCTAAGAGAATGGGTCGAATATATGAAGAGAAGGCTTGAGAAACTTCCCATCAAGATCCTTCTTGGGAAACGGTTCGACCTGTCTCTGCTCAAAGAAAGGCGACCTGACGTGATCATCGTTGCGACCGGAGCAAGATCCCTTTATCCTTCGATCGAGGGCATCGAGGAGGCGAAGGTTATCGCCGTAGACGAAGCCCTCGAAGGCCCCATGGCGGTGGGCCAAGAAATACTCATCGTGGGAGGCGGAGGCATCGGCGCCGAGGCAGCGGATTATTTCTCAGAAAAGGGGAAAGAGGTGACCGTCGTGGAGATGCTCGATGGGATCGCCCTCGACCTGGTCGGCCATCTCCAACATTTCCTTAACGTCCGGCTGAAAGAAAAAGGGGTGCGCATTTTGACCGGGGCCAAGGCCACCCGTTTCGAAAAGCACGGCCTCTGGGTCGAAACCCGGGAAGGCATGAAGAAGCTCGAGGGCTTCGATTCCGTCATCATCGCCATGGGATCGGTTTCGAACAACAATCTGGCTCAGGCCTTGGAAGGGAAGGTTGAGGAACTCTATGTGATTGGAGACGCCTCAAAGCCGAGGGAGGTCATGGAGGCCCTTTTGGAGGCGGAGGAGACCGCTCTACGCATCTGAGAAAGGGGGTGAAGGAAGGCGAAGAGACCTCTATTGAGTTCGAAATACTGTGCCGGTAAAGGAAGATGGGGGTTATCTGTGAGGGTGATCGAACGTAGGCTCTATGATGGACACAGAGAGGAGGGTGAATCTATGTTTCAGCGAAATCGAGGGTTGACTTTCTTGGTTTTGACGTTGTGCATTTTCTTCGTTCCTTACCTGGCTTTTTCTGCCGAAAAGAAGGTCGTTCGAGTCTGGCACACAGAGACCGAACCTCAATCCGTGGCGGCATTCCAACAGATCATCAACGACTTCGAAAAGTTGCATCCGGATATCACGATCAAACAGGAAGCCTTGGCATGGGGCGACCTCGAGGCGAAGCTCACCGCTGCTCTTGCAGCCGGCTCACCTCCAGAAGCGAGCCACGGTCAGGCCGTAACGTGCGCCTCCTTCTATGCCAAGGGCCTCCTCAGGGACCAGGAGGATATCGCCGAGTCGATCGGCCGGGACAATATCTGGGAAGCGGTCCGAAGACAGTGCTTCCATGACGGTAAGTATTATGGAATCCCTCACTCCGCCGCCACGTCCCTTCTCATCTACCGAAAGGATATCTTCAAACAGAAGGGTTTGAAGCCGCCGGAAACCTGGGATGAGTTCATCAAGGTGGCCGAAGCCATGATGGAGCGGGACAAAGATGGAAGGGTGACCCGTTACGGCCTCTCCCTTCCGGGGGTCGGTCTTTTCATCAATATCGCGGTCGGTGAACTGACAGCAGCCAATGGAGGTCGTCTTTTCGATCCTAAGACGGGTCGGCCCAGGTTCACGTCGAAGGAGGTCATTGAGGTTCTCGATTTCTACAAGAAGCTCAGTGCGACGGTCCTTCCTCCGGGCTGGCTTGGCCATGGATATCTCGATACGTTTGCCAACCTGGCCACTGGAAAAGCAGCGATTCTTTACCAAGGCTATGGCCGTGGAGCGGGCTACATCGAGAAATATGCTCCAAAAGGGATGGCTAACCCTGACCATTTTGGTGTGCTGATCAAACCCCACGGACCTTCCGGAAAGGAGACGGCGGCCCAGATCGATGCCGAGCCCTGGATGATCTTCAAAAACTCGAAATATCCCGAAGAGGCAGCCCTCTTCCTCAAGTTCTTCTTCAAGGAAGAGAACTACATCAAATACCTCCACACCGTGCCGATCCATCTCCTTCCCACATTGAAATCCGTTCGGAACAATCCTGCCTATCAGGCCAACGAAATGGTTCGGAAATGGAAGGAGTGGCAGGACATGCAGTATTTCTACTTCGATACGGGTCGGGCCAAGCCCACCCTGATTGTGGATTGGGACGATCTCAAGCTCCCCTTTGGGCTCGAAATCCTGGGCTCGGGAATCGTTCCCGACATGGTAACCGATGCGGTTCGCGGGATGCCGTCCCAGCAGGCCGCTGCAAAAGCCCAGGCCCGGGCGGAGGAGCTGATTACGAAATTGGGTCACAAACGGTGGTAAGCGATCTCGTCTGACAGGGTAGGGGTATCGATAGGTCGGCCCCTACCCGACCTTCCATTTGGAACGGGTCTGACTCTCGAAGCCAGAGTCGACAACGCAGAACGGAAGCCTCTTCATGAAATCTTCATCTGAGCTTTCTTCCTCTTTTCAAGTTGAGATTGAGCGAGAAAAGTTCTTTTCCGGATGGTTTCGGCGCTGGATTCCCAGCACCAAGGCAAAGCGCAAAGAACAACTCTGGGGATGGCTTACGATTGCACCCGCCCTCATCCTCATCCTGGGGTTGACGCTCTATCCGGTGGCCTATTCCATTTGGCTGAGTCTCCTCGAGAAGCACTCTTTCTTTCCTGACGAACGATTTGTAGGTCTGGACAACTATCTCTATCTGTGGAAAGATCCTGAGTTCTGGTCAAGCCTCTGGCTCGGGGTCGTCTATTCGTGGTGGACCATCCTCTTCCAGATTATCCTCGGAGTGGCAGCCGCGCTGATCCTCAACGAGGCCTTTCGAGGTCGAGGCCTCGTTCGGGCAATCGTGCTCTTCCCTTATATGATCCCAACCATCGTGGCGGTCATCCTGTGGAAATGGATCCTGAACGACACCTACGGCGTGGTGAACTACTGGCTTTGCGCCTTGGGCATTGTGAGAGAGCCCATTAGCTGGCTCGGAGCCGACCACATCATGCTCTCCACGATTATCATGAGCATCTGGCAGTTCTTTCCGTTCGTGCTCTTGAGTATCCTCGCCCGACTCCAAACGATTCCTCCCGAGCTCTACGAGGCGGCCAAGGTGGACGGCGCTTCGGCTCTGCGACGCTTCATTCACGTGACCCTGCCCCAAATACGGGGTATCCTTTTTGTGGTGATCCTCTTGCGAAGCATCTGGATGTTCACCAAATTCGACACGGTTTGGCTCATGGGCGAGGGGGCGGGAGCAGGTCGGTTCATTCGAACCCTTCCGGTATATGCCTACATGAGGACGTTGACCTATTACCAGGCGGGATTGGGCGCGGCCCTCGCCGTGATCATGTTCGCCATTTTGGTGGTCTGCACCATCGTTTACTTCGGCCTTTTTCGCGAGGAGGCGGATATCGGATGAATCGTCGGCGGTGGCAGCGGATTTCGAAACGGGGCTTTCTCTATGGGGCTGCGGCGCTTCTGGCGCTTCAGGCGGCCTTCCCGTTTTTCTGGATGGTTTCCACCTCCCTCAAGCCGCCTCCAGAGGTCTTCGCTCAGCCCCCCTCGTTCGTTCCCGACGAACCCACGCTTGAAAACTTTCAGCGCCTGTTTACGGCGACGAGCTTCAACACCTACTTCCGCAACAGCGTCGTCGTCTCGGGCCTCACGGTACTGCTGACGATGATCGTCAGCGCGGCAGGCGCTTACAGCCTGACACGATACCAGTACGTGGGCCGGGAGAAGATCGCAGGGCTTATCCTCTGCACCTATATGTTTGCGCCCATCATGATCGTGATCCCCTTCTTCATCCTGGCGAAGAAACTGGGCATCGAGAACACCCACTTCGCCCTCGTTTTGGCCTTCACCTCGTTCTGCCTTCCCTTCACCCTCTGGCTCATGCGTGCCTTTTTCAAGACGATTCCCCTTCAGTTAGAGGAGGCAGCCCTCGTCGACGGGGCAGGGCGGATAAGGGCAGTCATCCATGTGGTTTTGCCTCTTGCCTTACCGGGCATTATCGCCACTTCGATTTTTACGTTTATCCTGGCTTGGAATGACTACATTTTCACACGGATTCTCATCACGGCAGACGAGCTTAAGACCTTGCCCGTCGGGGTTCAGGACCTTTTCCACTCGGCGTTGATCGACTGGGGGCTCATCATGGCCGCTGGGATGATGATCACGATCCCAGCCCTCCTCTTCTTTGTCACCGTGCAACGCTATCTCATCCGAGGCTGGGGGGCTGGTGCGGTCAAAGGGTAGGGAAGGGCAGGTCCCAGGAATAGCAAAGAAAGCGTTAAAAAGGAGGAACGTTCGATGCGATTCAAAGATAAGGCTGCTTTGATCACAGGAGGAGGTAGGGGGATTGGTGCAACCACGGCCTTGATGCTTTTGGCCGAAGGGGCCAACGTAGGGATTGTCGATGTGAACGAGGCCAATATGAAGAAGGTCTCCGAAACGGCTCAAGCCCGTGGATACGGCCTGAAGACCTTTGTGGGAGATGTCTCGAAAAAGGAACAGGTGGAAAGCTTCATGGAGGCCTTTGTCCAGACCTTTGGCCGTATCGATATCCTGGTGAACAACGCCGGGATCGTGATCAACAGGCCCTTTTTCGAGAAGACGGCGGAGGATTGGATGAAGACCCTCCAAGTCAATCTGATCGGCGTCTTTCTCTGTGCCCAAGCAGCGGCAAGATACATGCTTCGCCAGAAATCGGGGAAGATCATCAACATCTCGTCCATTCGCGGCATCGAACACTGTGGCCGAGAGGGGGTGATGGATTACAGCGCTTCCAAGGGTGCGGTGATCAACCTGACGAAGACCATGGCCAAGGAGTTGGCGCCCTACATCAATGTCAATGCGGTGGCGCCGGGCCACACGCTGACCGAGATGACGGAACCTCTGCCCCAGGAGGTGAAACGATCGATGATCGAAGGGGCCTATCTGAAGAGGATGGCTCAGCCCGAGGACATCGCCAAAGCGATCCTTTTCATGGCTTCTGACGATGCAAATTTCATCACGGGACAGGTCCTCCTCGTTGACGGCGGCTTCAGCCTCAAGTAGAAGGCCGTAAAGGCTCGAGAAGGGATTTTCCCTTAAGGGCTTACGGGAGCAAGTCCTCTCCCGGGATGGTCGATCAGCGAAGTGGGGAGGGGTGAGGTTTCAGGGCCCTTCTGTCCTTGATGGTTTTCCCCGAGGGAAGCAAAGAGTTGACACTTGAGATTTATTTGAGCATAATAACTGTGCAGAAATTCAACGGGAGGATAGGGCCTTGGCGAGAGTCATCTTGGAGAACGTGTCAAAGAGTTTCGGCAATGTTCAGGCGGTCAAAGATTTTAACCTGACAGTGGAGGATAAAGAATTTGCGATCCTCGTGGGTCCGTCAGGCTGCGGGAAGTCAACGGCACTCCGGATGATCGCAGGCCTCGAGGAACCGACCACGGGAACGATCTATATTGGAGATCGAGCGGTCAACGATCTTCCTCCCAAAGATCGCGACATTGCGATGGTTTTCCAGGAATACGCCCTCTATCCTCACATGACGGTCTATAAGAACATGGCCTTTGGACTGAAACTTCGGAAGTTTCCAAAGGAAGAGATCGACCGAAGGGTTCGTGAGGCTTCTGAGATTCTGGGCATCGAGCAACTCCTCGATCGTAAGCCGAAACAGCTCTCAGGAGGGCAACGGCAGAGGGTCGCTGTGGGGAGGGCGATCGTCCGAAAGCCAGCGGTTTTCCTCTTCGATGAACCCCTTTCCAACCTCGACGCTAAGCTTCGCGTTCAGATGCGCGCCGAGCTTTCGAAGCTTCACGATCGCCTTCAGACGACGATCATCTACGTGACCCACGACCAGGTGGAAGCCATGACCATGGGAACGAAGATCGTGGTCATGCGGGATGGCTTGATCCAGCAGGTGGGAAACCCTCTGGACGTCTACAATCACCCTGTGAATCTCTTCGTTGCGGGTTTCATCGGTAGTCCGGTTATGAATTTCATCCCTTGCCGGATCCTTGAAAAAGGGGGACGCCTTTTCATCGATGCCGAGTCGTTTCAGCTTCCCATTCCAGAGGAGAGGATTCGAGCTTATCAGCCCTTGACGGGATCGGAGGCGATCTTTGGAATCCGACCCAACGATATTTACGACGCCGCTCATGCTCCGGAACGGGTCCGGGCCAATCGGATCCGAAGCGTGATCGACGTGGTCGAACCGCTGGGTTCGGAGATTCACCTTTATGTCACCTCGGGGAAGCATACCCTGACGGCAGTGGTGGACGTTCAGGCCTTTTACCGACCCCATCAAGAAATGGAGCTCGCCATCGATCTCGATAAGATGCATCTCTTTGAAAAGGAGGCGCCAAACCTCCGAATCAAGGCCGAGGCCTGATCCGGTTTGTTCGTCCGGGCTGAGAAGACCTCCCCTGAGCTGTCCAACCCGAAGTGGTCGTCGTTTCGCATCATCAGAGCTCAACCCATTGATTTTCAGTCTGCCGAGGAGACGGGTGGCCCATGACTCAGGATATCCTTTTTTCCGCCCTCGATGGCGTTGATCTGAAAAACTTCATCGTTTCGACCTATTCCCTTGAGACCGGACCTTCGGAGGACATCTTCGCCATTGCCCGAGAGATTGCGGTCGGTCAAACAACAGGCACCTGGGTTCGTGTCCCCGAGGAGACGGAGGAGATTCGCCAAAAACATGTAGGACGGGTCGTGGGAATCTATGAGGTCCCTGCCTACGAAAGAGAACTTCCCCAAGATATCCCGAGACGTCAGTTCATCCTTCAGATTGCGATTCCCTGGGTTAACCTCGAGCCCCAGATCCCCATGCTTCTTTCAACCGTCGCAGGAAATGATGTGACCTTTACCTATCGCCTGAAGCTTCTCGATATCTACTTCCCTCAGCGTTTTGTCGAAGCCTTTAAGGGACCGAAGCTTGGGATCTCCGGAATTCGAGAAAGGCTCAACGTGAAGGATCGGCCTCTCGTTGTGAATATGATCAAACCCTGCATCGGGATTGATCCGAAGGTAGGCGCCGAGCTCTTCTACCGAGCGGCCCTTGGTGGGGTCGATGTGGTCAAAGATGACGAGGTCCTGGCGAACACTTCCTATTCTTCCGTCGTCGATCGGGTAAGGGCCTTCATGGAGAAGGAAAGGCAGGCCTTTGAAGAGACGGGAGAACATACCCTTTACGCTGTGAACATCACGGACCGGGTGGAGAGAATTCGAGACCATGCCTACCGGGTCGTGGAAGAGGGTGGCAATTGCCTGATGCTCAATTTCCTGCCCGCAGGCATTTCGACCCTCTCCATGCTGGCCGAGGATCCCAATATACCCATCCCCATTCTCGTTCATCTTGATCTCTCGTCGGCGTTCGTAAGCGCCGCTCAGGCGGGAATCAGCGCGCCCCTCATCCTTGGAAAAATCCCAAGGCTTTGCGGAGCCGATATGGTGATTTACCCTTCCCCTTACGGGAAGTTTCTCTTTCGTCGGGAGAGTTATCTTCGTATCGCCCATATGCTTCGAACCCCTTTCTACCACATCCGGGGGGCTTTCCCGGCTCCTTCAGGGGGCGTTCATGCAGGGAACCTCGCGCCCATCATCCGGGATCTCGGAACGGACTGCATGATCGGGGTGGGAGGGGGTATCCATGGCCACCGGATGGGAGCGACGGCCGGCGCCAGGTCGGTTCGCCAGGCCATCGAGGCCATCCTGCACAATATCCCTCTTGAAGAGGCTGCAAGAGAGCATGCCGAGCTTGCCGCCGCCCTGAAAGATTGGGGTCTTTGTAAGAGCTCGTAGGATGGAAGACCAGACCAAACCCTCTTTCATCAGCGTTGCTGTTGGCCGTGACAATACCTTTCATCATATCGAGTAAAAGGAACGATCATCGTGAAGCCTATCTATCTTGGAACCAACTGGAAGATGCACAAGACGATCAGGGAATCGGAGCAGTATGCCAATGTCCTTAAAGAGGCCTCTGGGACGATCCCGGAGGGGTTTACGATCTTCATCATCCCGCCCTTTCTCTCCCTCCCAAGGGTTTCGGCGATCCTGACGGGAACAGGAATCAAGGTAGGTGCCCAGAACATGCATTGGGAGCCTCAGGGTGCCTTTACGGGCGAGATCTCTCCCCTGATGCTCAAGGAGATCGGAATCGAAATCGTCGAGATCGGCCACTCGGAAAGGAGGCAGTACTTCGGAGAGAACGATTTCACGGTGAACAAGAAGGTCCTTTCAGCCTTACGTCACCGATTGACCCCTCTGGTCTGCGTGGGAGAGCCTGCGATCGAAAAGAGCTATGGAGTCCAGAAAGAATATGTGCTTCGGCAGGTCCGTATTGCCCTTCATGGTATCTCGGCCGAAGATCTTTCGAACCTTATGCTCGCCTACGAACCGGTCTGGTCCATTGGCGAATCGGGCGTCCCGGCCGAGCCGGCCTATGCCGAATCGATGCATGCCTGGATCCGGGAAGCTCTTTCGTCTCAGTTCGGAGCAGAGAAAGCAGAGACTGTACCCATTCTCTACGGCGGAAGCGTCAACTCCGAAAACGCGGGGGCCTTTTTACGGCAAAGCCATATCGATGGCCTTTTCATCGGACGGGCTGCTTGGGAGGCCCGTGATTTTCTTAGAATTATCTGGGATATGGAGAAGCAACTCTCAGAGATGACCTGAGATGGTCCGAAAGAGGCCTCTGGAGCCGAACTTGGCCGTCCCGGATGGACCCGCCCGTTGTCGAACAGGGTCGCAGAGAGGACTCCCCAGAGGCCTTGTAACGAGGGGCTGGTGGGGTATGCGGACGGTTGGCCTGTGTTTCACCAAGAGCGAGGTTCAGCAAAGTTAGGGGAAGTCGGTATTTTGCCTCCTTAAGGTGCCACCAGCCTGCAGGAAGGGGACTGCCCGATTCCCAAGGCGCTTCGTGCCTCGGGAATAATGTCTCATGGCAAGACCTGACACCGACGCTTCCCGCGACGAACCCTGACCCGGCTCACTCAGACGAAGTCAGGGTCGGATCAGTCGGTCGGCCTCCAGTAACGATTGAGCGATATCGAACATATTGGAGATCACGCCGACCTTCAACTTTTCCTTGAGCCGGTAGAAGTCCAAACAGGTGCCACAGGATAAGATCTGAGTACCCTTCTCGGAGAGGGCACGAAGGGATTCCAACACCTCCGACCCCTCGGTCGTCAATTGGATCCCGGAGTTCACAAAGATGAGCTTCGAGGGGGTCGGTTCGAGATCCAAGAGGGTCTTCAAGAACGACTTCATCAGGATTTTCCCCAAGGCTTCGTCCCCCACGCCCATCACATGGGAATTGATATAGACCACTATTTTTTTGGCTTCCGCGCCCTGGTCTTTCCGATCCTGAGCTTCCCCTTTCCGAATGTGAAGAAAGAAGTCCCCATCCTTCTTCTCCACCTCGACCGCTGCACCCTGGCTTTGGGCGAATCGCGCCACATTGTCACGGGCGGTGGGATTATCGACGATCACCACCAGCTCCCCCTGCTCCATCTCGTCCATGGCCTTCTTGGTGTTGACCACCGGCTGTGGACACGCCAACCCCCGACAATCAAGCTCTTTCATCTTGAATCTCCTTTCTTTTTTTCAGTTCTATCCTCAAAGTAAGCGTCGACATTGTTTCGATCGACCACCCTACTTTCCACTCCGAAACGGTCTGGAAGTTTTTCGCCTTTCAAGATTTTCTTCATGGATTCGAGAACAAGACGAACGACGGCTTCCGTTGAAAAGGCGACACTGGCATGGAGAAGGCCTTTCCTGATCGCTTCAACGGATTCAGGAATGAGGTCGACTCCAACAACGATCATTTCGTCCGGGCCATGAAGAGGACGTAGGGCATCCACCACACCCAAGGCCATGGTATCGTTCACACAAAAGAAGGCTTTGATCGAAGGAATTTCTTCAAGCCATACTTTTGCGAGATCTTTGGCAAGTCTGCGGTCAAAATCAGCTGGCCCCCTTCTCACAAGAGAGAAAGAAGGGTTCCGATGGAAGGTATCGGCCGCTCCCTGAGAGCGTCTGAGGGATTGAAAGGCCCCTTTTCGACCCTCCATGATCGCTACCTCCCTTGGACCAACACCATGAAGTTGTTCCATGATATAAGTCGCGCCGAGTACCCCCTGTTGGTAGAAATCGACCGTTTTCAAGGGGACATAAAAGGGTTTGGCCTTCTCAACGGAGGTTTGACGGGTCTTCTCGCCGACGTCGATCACCGGAATCCCTTTTTCGACCACCGCGAAAATTCCTTCTACAAGATTCTGGTCGCTCATCGGATTGATCACTACCCCATCGAAATCAAGTTCTGCAATCGCTTCCAATCTTCTCTGTTGGGCTCGTTCATCCATCTCCTCGAAGGGCCAGAAACATTCAATTTCGAAGCCTTTCTGAGGAGCCAACAATTCATAGTGATGCTTCATCTCCGTCCAAAAAGGATTCGTTCGCTCTCCTAATAAGACCGCGATCCTGATGCCTCTCATAACCTCCTATCCTTTCAAAGAGAGGATTTCCAACGGCTTCGATCCTTCCAGAAAGGAAATCGCCTCATTCAGAGTGGGAAGCCCCGTTGTGGCTCCTATGTGAGAAACGACCAAGGCAGAAACGGCGGAGGCCATTCCCATGGTTTTCTTCAATGACCACCCCTGCAAGGATCCAAAGCAGAATGCCGCAGCAAAAGCGTCCCCTGCGCCCGTCGCATCCACCGCCGTCACCTCGAAAGAATTCGTCCTTATCGCCTCTTGCTCTGTCAGGGCGAGACTTCCCCGATCTCCCAGAGTGACAACAACCGTCCTCGGCCCCCATTCCCTCAAAGAGTTTGCCGCACTTTCGATATCGAGATTTGGGATCAGCCATCCCAGAGCCTCTTCGTTCAAAAAGAGAAGGTCGCAGAGAGAGACCATCTTTTTGAGCTCCGGGAACGGAATTCCCTTGGCCCGGTGTAACTCCAAATCGACGGAGACGGTCACGCCCCTTTTCCGGACTTCGTTCGCGCAAGAGTTCACGACCTCGAGATCAAAGAGATGAGTGTGTAGGATCCGGGTGTTTTGGATGTACTCGAGGTCTATCTCTTCGAGGCGAAGTGCTGGAAATGGAGGAAGGATATTGGTCCTCCTTCCCTCGTTGTCGAGCAAAACAATGGTCAGGGGAGTTCGTTGCTCTGATCGTTTCATGACCCGGCTTGGATCGACACCATGTGCTCTCAATTCCGCGGTGAGATGATCGCCCCACGGATCTTCGCCCACGATGCCCAGAAAGCCTGTTTTGGCCCCCAACTTGGCAGCGGCCGAAGCAAAATTCCCCATCGTCCCTCCGGGATGAAGAGATGCGGACCGCGCCCTGACTTTCTCTTGCTGCCCAAGAGGATGATCCAACAAAAGATAATAATCCAGGGCCACGCAGCCCATGGCAATGATATCGAAGGCCGGTACCATTTTAACCCATTCTCCTCGAAAGCATGACCAAAGATTCTGCGGTAGCCTTGAGGTTCAAGCCATTGACATGCTCAACGGTTTGGAACCATTCTTGGGGCACATGATCGAAGCCCTTCAGAGCACCCGACAATGCGCCGGCCATAGAGGCAATCGTATCCGTATCGTTCCCGATGTTCGCTCCCGTTATCACACACTTTTTCGGGTCTCCATGACAAGCCAAAAAAATTCCGATGGCTGTCGGGACCGACTCGTAAGCGGGCAATCCGGTTCCGACGATCTCGGAGAGGCGTCGCGTCGTTTCCAAAATCGAGGACGAAGTGAGGACGATCGAAATCGCCAGTTTAATACGTTCCGGCACCGAAGGAAGAGGAACCCTTCGTGCAATTCGGCCTCCCTCTCTTTCTCCTCTTTGTGCCCCACGAAGGACCGCCTCGATCACCGAGAAGACGTGGGCATGAGGGCTCAAGGCTTCCGAAACGCCTGCCGCGATGGCGCTGGCGGCAGCGATGGCTGTCTGGGTTCCGTGCGTCGGAAGGCAGACCGTGATCGTGTCCCGGACCACCGCTTCCATATCTCCTGGGTGAACCAGCCCCACTGGAGCAATCTTCATCGCTCCCCCGTTCGTTGCGCCGATCATCGGATTCTTTTCTTGATGACAAAGTTTTGAAGGATCCGCCCCATTTTGGATAGCCCGGACAGCCTGTCGGGTGCTCATCCCAATCATGGTTCCCAACCCCGCTTGCGTTGCTCCTTCAACCCAATCCGTGATGTAGCGAGAGACCAGAAGAGGAGTGACCTTCCCTCCATTTTCCGTATACGCTTTTGCCAAGGAGAGGGTCAACCCCGTATCGTCCGTGACCTGTCCCGCCTTCATTCCGGCATGGACGCGACTGTCTTTGAAGGGGGGGTGGAAGGCTCGAAGGGGACCGCCAAATCGAGCCCTGATCTCCTCCGGGGTCATATCGTGGGCGGGCATTCCCAAAGCATCCCCCACCGAAACCATCGCCAAACACCCCAAGACCTTCTTGAAGAAAATCTCTTCGCTCCCGTCCTCTTTCATCCCTTTCCTTTGCTGACCCATCTCTTTCTTTTCCTTCCGTTCTTCGCCATTTCTTTTTCGTCGGCGAAGGTCCACTTTTTGAAAATGGGGCTTTTAGGACTCGTTCAAGCCGGACTTCTCAAAATGCCAGACGGCTTCCCCGAGAACATCAATTGGGCGATATCCTCTGGCTTCAAGCCCTCCAGTTTTCCTGACCAAATGCTCTCGCCTTCCTTCAAAACCAAGACACGGTCCGCCACACGAAAGAGCTCCTGTAAATTGTGGGTCACCATGATGATGGAGCTGCCTCTTTTCCGCAGCTTCTCTATCAACATCAAGATTTTTTCTCTTTCCCACAGAGCCATGCTTGCCATGGGTTCGTCGAGCAAAATGATTTTCGGCTGAAACAAGAGGCAACGAGAGAAAGCGACAGCTTGTTGTTGTCCTCCCGAGAGGGTCCGTACTGTCTGATTCACATTCGCGAGATCGATGCCCAGCTCGGTCAATAGGCGAGAGGCCTCTTGCTCCATCTTCTTTCGATCCAAAATGGGGAATAACACTTTCAAGAACCGCCGAGTCCGATATCGGCCGAGAAAGATA
>Ga0078972_1008282_pt1 | contig 21950 bp, 30 predicted proteins | sample YelNatPaOPGAMG01_FD_67568 | JGI IMG/M metagenome (GOLD analysis project Ga0078972, IMG submission 67568) | Hot spring thermophilic microbial communities from Obsidian Pool, Yellowstone National Park, USA - OP-RAMG-01 (SPADES assembly) (version 2) | ecosystem: Environmental > Aquatic > Thermal...
CCTCCCTGCGCCACACCAGGATTTTCCAAGTCTTCAAAAACATTAAATAAACAAGCATTTAGGTCAATTTCAAATAAAATAAGTTAGGATTTTTTTAGTTTTTATGATTTAATTTTGTAATGTATGAAGTGGATTAAAAGAATAAAGTGGGATTTAGTAATAGCGTGGTTTTTAGCGGTAGCAGTAGGTTTAATTTATTTACAATACCAAAAAGGGAAGATAGAGGAGGCAATAAAGAGGGAGATAAGGGTGGAGGAAGAGAAATGGGAGTGGAAGGTAATAAGGGAGGACACAATAGAGATAAAGAAAGAGAAATGGTTAAAACAAACAAAAATAAGGAGGATAAAATGAGTGAAGAAATGAAGAGATTTGATGGGACGAAGGACTACTGGGAGTTAAGTGGGACGGAGTATAGGTATACAGGTCCGGAGTGGGCAGAAGAGGGTTTATGGATAAAGGAGGAGTTCAAGGAGGCGTTATTAAGGGAGGTAGAGGAGATGAAGGCAAGGGAGTTATGGAAGAACTGGGGTTTATTAGGAGGGATAATAGGGTTTTGCGGAGTAATTTTTTATTTATTTTTGAAGTGGATAAAATAGGAGGGGAGATGTTATGGAAGATATTACAGATACTCCCTGTATTCATATACAAGTGGATAGCGAGGAAGTTTTGTCAGGAGGTAGAGATATTAGGGACACGGGGCAATTTTTGGGTAATGCCAAGTTGGGATTTATTAATAAGGAAGAAGAGGGAAAGGTGAATGCGATACAAAGTAAAGGTAGGGAAAGTTGAGTGGGAGATAGAGATAGAAAGAGGAGACAAATTTAAGGACAGGCATGGGCGTTGGTATATGGTAGATAGTTTAAATCCCTGGCAAGTTTGTTTATTATATGACAATTTTAAGGAGCCAATAGAGATGGGTATAGACAAGTTCTGCAAATATTTTTTAAAAGAATGGGGTAGTGGAATAGGGAAAAAGGTAGGATTAAGAGTATATTATAAAAATTTAGGATAAGGGTAATGGATGAGTATAGGAACAGAATAATAAATGGAAGTGCAGAGGAAGAATTAAAAAAATTACCAGATAATTTAGTCAATTGCATAATCACATCGCCACCATATTGGGGATTAAGGGATTATGAGGCTGATGGTCAGATTGGGTTAGAGGAAAGTTTGGATGAATATATAGAGAGATTATTATTAATAACAGGAGAATTAAAGAGGGTATTAAGGGAAGATGGGATATTATACTGGGTTCACGGAGATAGTTATAGTAGGTCTATGTCTGCATTTTGGAAAAAAGTAAAAGGGAAGGAATTAAAAACACATTACCAGCCAAAATGTTTGATTTTACAAAACTGGCGATTGGTATTAAGGATGATTGATGAGCAGGGGTGGATATTACGTAATGTAATTATTTGGAGCAAACCCAATCACATGCCCCAATCGGTTACAGATAGGTTGACCAATTCTTATGAGCCTGTTTTTATGTTTGTTAAGAATAAAAGGTATTATTTTGATTTAGATTCAATAAGATTACCACACAAGTTTGGAGCAAGGTGTGGAACTTGGACTGAATATCAAGACCACGTAAGAGGAAAGGTAAATGAATATCACAAGTCACAAAAAACAAAAATAGCGGGTATGGAGGGGAAAGGCAAGACGAGTTATCCAAAGGAGAGAGCAGAGAATTTTGGTAGCCCAAGAGCTAGGGTTTGGAGGGAGGTAGAAAATGATGAAGAAGAAATTAAGAAATTAGAAAAGCAGACATATGGTTCGGTGGGGAAAAGAGCAAAATTAATGCTATTGAAGGGCAAAACAACTACTACTATAAAGAGAAGATTAGAAGATGTTGTTAAATATTTAAGGATTAAATTAAAAGAATCTGGTTTAAATGTCCCCAAATTGGCTCAAATTACTGGTTTAAAAGAAACCACAATCTCACATTATTTCAGGGCAGATATAATGGGGCAGGCTTTACCAGATAGGTCAACTTGGGAAACATTTAAGCCTATATTAGGATTAGGAGAATATGATGATTATATAAAAGAAGAACTGAGAACGGCGTTACCCAATCCACATCCATTGGGCAAAAATCCAGGAGATGTGTGGGAAATTAGCACACAACCCGCACCACCAGAAGCTAGGGGAAAACATTTTGCGCTTTTCCCCGAAAAATTGATTATACCTATGATTTTGGCTGGTTGTCCAGTAGGTGGCTTGGTTTTAGACCCATTTATGGGAGCAGGAACAACTGCCGTTGTTGCCAAAAAATTGGGGAGGAATTACTTGGGTATAGAAATAAATCCAGAGTTTGTGGAAATTGCGGAGAAAAGATTAAAGAAAATACCAGAAAATTTGTTTAATGGTAATGTGTAAGATGGACAAATATATTAATAATATTATTCTTGGGGATTGTATTGGGGTAATGAAGGGAATGCCCGAGAATTTTGTAGATGCAATTGTTACAGACCCACCTTATGGATTAGCATTTATGGGCAAAGATTGGGACAAGTTTAGGATAAAAAGTGTAACAGAAAACCAATTAATTAGTTGGTTAGGGTCTGGAATGATTTTTAATAAAAGCAGTTTAAATGAATACCAGAAATTCAGTCAAGAGTGGGCAAAAGAAGCGTTAAGGGTATTAAAGCCGGGTGGATATTTATTAGCATTTGGTGGAGCAAGGACATTCCATAGGATGTTTTGTGGCATAGAAGATGCGGGGTTTGAAATAAGAGATACAATAATTTGGTTGTATGGTTCTGGTTTTCCCAAAGGATTAAATATAGCAAAAGCAATAGACAATTTTTTAAAGACAGGAAAGGCAAATGCCAATAGGACAGGGGATGGCAATTTAAGACCGTTAGGTTATACAAAAAGGAATTTTGAATTAGGATATAGACCAGATAATTATGGCAATCCAAATGAGGGAGTGTATGAAATAACCGAAGAAGAGGCAAAGAAATGGATTGGATGGAATATAGCATTAAAGCCGGCCTATGAACCAATTGTGGTGGCACGTAAACCAATATCAGAGAATAGTATAGCCGAGAATGTGTTAAAATGGGGAACTGGGGGATTGAATATAGATGCTTGTAGAATTGAAGTAGATGAGCCGATATATAGGGAATCAGAAAAAGAGACTTATAAGTTTAATGGAAGGGTTACCAATGGTTCTAAGACCCGTAGTCCCAAATATTGGGAAAACAACAAAGGTAGATATCCAGCAAATGTGGTTTTAGATGAGGAGGCAGCTGAATTATTAGACCAGCAAACAGGGGAATTAAAGAGCGGATATATGTCGCCCGATTTACATAAAAGGAACAAAACAGAGGGAGAATATGAAAGTCCGCACGGTGTTTATGGCAAGTTTAAAAATAATTATTTATTAGAGACATTTGGGGATAAGGGCGGTGCTTCAAGATTCTTCTATTGTGCCAAAGCAACAAAAAAGGAAAGAGATAGGGGATTAGAGAAGTTAGAGCCAAAGAGAATGAAATTTATAGATGAGCTGGAGGATGAGAATGAAAAGAAACTACACGAATTTTTAAACACACATCCGACGGTAAAACCAATAAGATTAATGAAATATTTAGTTAAATTGGTTACTCCTCCGGGTGGTATAGTATTAGACCCCTTTGCTGGCAGTGGTTCAACATTAATAGCGTGTAAGGAATTAGGGATAAATTATATAGGGATAGAGAAAGAAGTGGAGTATGTTGAAATAGCGAATTTAAGATTAAATGCTGTCCCGGATAAAATTCCGGGTTTATAGGAGGTAAAAATGGAAATATTGAGGAACATAGCAAGAAATGGAAGTCAGGGTGGGGGTTTGAGAGAATTGTGTAAATATATAAAAGATTTAGGGAAAGAGCCTGAAATAATGGTAGAAATTGGGTCATTTATAGGTGATTCATTAGCAATATTCAGAGAAGAATTCCCTAACGCATTAATATTTTGCGTTGACCCCTGGGTTAATGGATATGATGACGCCGATACAGTCTCTTGGTTTTTTCCAATGGAACAGGTAGAAAGAAGCTTTAATGAAAGGATGTTGGGGATGGAGAAAGTAATTAAAGCAAAAATGAAGTCAGAAGAGTTCTTTGAGATTATGCCTGATGACTTTTTTGACTTTATTTATATAGATGGTTGCCATAAATACGAATGTGTAAAGAAGGATATAGAAAATTCGTTGAAGAAATTAAAGAGAGGTGGTATTTTAGCAGGGCACGACTTTACAAATGAACCTCATTTGCAGGGAGTTTATGAAGCAGTTCAGACTATATTGGGTTGGCCTGACCTAATTTTTCAAGACAATTCTTGGATTTTTGTGGATATAAAATGAAAAAAGTTTTTAATTTAAAATTTTTAAACGGAGTATATATGCAATATAATGACTTTATAAAATTAGTTAGAGTTATAAGAGATGCCCTTGAAGTAAATGATATGACCACAGTTCAAAGCATTTTTGATTATATTAAGATATTGGGCGTTCGAGAATATCTTCAAAATAATGGAAATAGCGAGAAAGAGGAATGCAAATGTCAGAGCAAAAAGAAAGAAACAGTAATATAGTAAAGAAAATAAAAGAATTAGCGGGAATGAGCAAAGAAATGCGTCCCGACATTGTTGCTATGATTAATCATAAAGACCAGTTTGATTATCTGGATGGCTGTTTGAAAAGTTTGGTGGGCAGGGTGGATGAGGTTTATATAGGGGATATGAGTAAAGATAAAGGCAAATTAAATGAATTGATTGAAAAGTATAAGAAGGAATTTGGTATAAAAGTAGTAAACATTCCACCAAATTTAAAGAGTTTCGCATTAATGCGTAATTTGGTATTAGAAATCATTCCAGTTGGTAAATGGATACTTTTAATAGATGCTGATGAGAGGCTTGAAGGGGATATATTCCCATTAAACGATATATACAGTGGATATAGAATGATAATTGAAAGCCCACACGTCCAGAATAATGGCAAAATTGTTTACGAAAGGAATATGGTTTTTAGAATATTTAAGAAAAAAAATCAGGGTATGAGATTTAAAAACAGAATACACGAGCAGATTATACAGAATTTTGACCAAAATGATATTGGTTATATAACATCTGCTCGACTTATTCATCTTGGATATGATATAAGTGTTGAACAAATGAGGGAAAAAGTGGAAAGGAATATTAAATTATTGCAAGAAGAGATAGCCACATTTGAACAGGTTGATGGCTATCTTTATTTCCACTTGGGCGAAATGTATTCGTTTTTAAGAGAATATTTCCCCGCTTTAATGGCCTATAAAAAAGCATTGCAATTAGGATTAAAGAATGAAGAAATGGAAAGAAGAGCTGCTAAAAAGTTACAATATTTAAAGGAAATATTTAAAGTAAAAGATGAGGATTTAAAATTTGAAGAAGAATTAAATTCGCAAAGGATAAAAAGGAGAATTTATGAAAAAGATACAGAAGATAGACGGCCTGAGTAAATATGGGAATATAATCAATTCCCATTTGGTCGAAATATCTGATGCGATAAGGAAATATGGAAATGCTAAAATCCAAGAAAAAGTTAATCCACTAGAAAGAGTGATACTGGGAGAAATGATATTGGCGATACTCGAAGAATTTTTAGACAAAGTTTATAACACAGATTTGAGAATTAATTTCAATTTACTCCAACTTGAATTTGGAGAAAACCCACAAATTGAGAAAGACTATAATTTGTATAAAGTATATTTGAATTAATATGTATTCAAACAAATACAGGTGGGAATATAACCAGCAAGTGGCTTATGCCCTGTATTGTCCCTCTCTTGTTGAGGATGAAAAATTTTTAAAAATCGCAATTAAAGCAATGTCCAATACGAGCAAATTCATTCGGTATTTAGAAAATCTTTGGTTTGGATTAAAAACTTTAAGCGATATAAATTGTTCTTACAAATTCTTTAAAGCCAAGTGTAATTACTTAGAAGAATACGGGAAATTCCCGTATTTTTATTTAATGACAAGACAAGAATTAAGAAAGAAAATACAATGGATAGAATTTGACCTTGATGCCAATGAGACAAACTTCTTTATTGAATATCCAATATTCAATCCTTTTTTGGCATATAGAGACAATAATGCTTTTATTGAATATATCAAAGATAAATTAAAAGATTTCGGCTGGGAAAACGATGGAGATAAATTCCTTCGTTCCACAGATTTTGCAGATTTTTTATTAATAATGGATGGATTTGCAGAAGCAACGGGCACAGCCCGTTTTTTCTTATTTCCTTTTGTAAAAATAAGGTGGAAATATGCACCTCGTGGGAATAGACCCTGATTTATTCAAATCTGGCTTTGCAGTTTGGGATAAAACAAATAGAGAATTAGTTGAATACGGGAAACTCACTTTTTGGGAATTGGTTGAGTATATAGAAAATCATAGGGAAGATTATAAATATATACTCGAAGCTGGATGGCTAAATAAGAAAAGTAATTGGCATTTAAGTGAATTGGGGACAAGAAGCGAGAAAATAGCTTACAGGGTAGGACAAAATCATACCGTTGGAATGTTAATTGAAGAACTTTTCAAGAAACTTGGGGTTGATTACCAGTTAATTAAGCCTCGAAAAAGCAAATTAAAGAAAGAAGAATTTGCTAAAATAACTGGTATTACAGCCCGCATAAACCAAGATATTAGAGATGCAATAATGTTGGTTTATGGATTTTAAAATTGAGGTGAAATGGAATATAATATTATCAACGAATGGGGGGATGTTAAATTCACTCTTCCCAAAGAAGATGAATATAACTTCTATTTTATGAGCGATTTACATCTCGATTCTCCGCATTGTATGTTATATAAGGTGAAAGACCACCTAGAAGCAGCAAAAAATGAGGGAGCTCGCATTCTAATATTTGGGGATTTGTTTGACATTATACAGGGGCGTAATGACCCCAGAGCAATGAAAGAAGATATTTTGCCTTCACTTAAAACCTCAGCCTACTTTAATAAATCCGTAGATTTTGTTGAAGAAATTTTAGCACCATATAAAGATAATATAATATTCGTATGTTACGGTAATCACGAATTATCTATAAGGAAAAGATATGAGATTGATGTTCTTTTGGAATTACAAAAAAGGTTGGGATTTGTTTTGGGTGGCTACGATGGTTTTATACTTTTTAATTTCCCAAATAGACAAGATAGTTCATTGGGACGAAGAGTAAAGAGTTTGTATTATGGGCACGGTGTTGGTGGTAATTCCCCAATGACTATGGGAGTTCTAAATCACAAAAGAATGGATATATATATAAGGGATGTGGATATTATTGTTACCGGTCATACCCACCAGAGTTGGTATTATGAACAATGGTCAATGGGGATAAGTCCAAGAGGTGTAAGGAGGATACAGCCTATATATCATATACATTTACCTACTTATATGCAATTAACAAAGAAAATAGGTTATTATAACCAGAAAATGATTCCTCCACCGGCAATAGGTTGTGTAAAAGTAAAATTTTACTACATTGACGGTGGTCGTGATTTGGCAGTTAAATTTGAAAGAATAAATTAAGGAGGTTTTATGGATATTAGAACAGTATTATTCGATTCTGTAAAGTATAATATTCGTCTCGTAAAAGTATTTAAAATGCTGGACTTGTTTATAGAATATGAGGGCAAAGCCTTAAATTTTAGGATATTACCGCAAATATTAGAAATAAACAAAAAGACCTTTTATAGGCAACTCCAATTCTTAAAAAGAATTAACGCAATTACCGTAGAGGAAACTGTTAAAAGGAACTTAAAAGTCGTTAAGACCAATGGGGTTATCGACTTTCTAAAAAAAAACCGAAGCATATTCGAGAACTGGCAGAGTGGCAACACAAACACGGACTTATCAAATTCCCCGACGAACCATTCACAATCTCCCTCGCTAATGAAAATTACACTCCAAGAAATAGCAGAAAATAATATGGCTAATATTAACCAAAATAAGGTTGAGGGGAATGAATTTGAGACTGAGTTTCTTAAATTTGAGAACAAAAAAGATGAGGTTAACCAATTTGAGACTAATTCTCAAATTGAGAAAACTGAAAATGAGACAAAAGGAAGTAGTATGGAGGGACAAATGAATGCCAAAATAGTGGTTAAAATTGGTATCTATATTCAATCTGAGGGCGGTGCCCCACCCATTACTCTTTGGGAAGAGACAAAAGAATTTGAGAATTGGAGTAATGGGGAAGCAGAAAAAAATGAAAATTGTAGTTATATATATAATAATATATTATATAATATTCCTGAACTTAAAGAATCTAAGAAGGACGTTTACGTTCTACATAACTTAGATTCCCTACAGAACGTAAACGTTCAGGAAGACGTTATTAAAGAGAAGAACGTAAACGTAGACGTTCTACAAGAAGTAAACGTTCTTCACAACGTAGACGTTAAGGAAGAAGTAATTAAGGAAAAGAAAGAAAAAGAAAATAAAAAAGAAAAAGAAAGAAAAGAAAGAAATAAAAAAGAGGTCGAGGTGGAATTGCCCGATTGGTTACCATTGGATTTGTGGGAAGAGTATTTGAATATGAGGAGGCAAATTAAAAAACCTCTAACATCTTTCGGACAAAGATTGGCTATAAAGAATTTAAACAAATTAAGGGAACAGGGTTATGATATTAACGAAATCATAGAAACTTCAATATCAAGATGTTGGCTTGGATTTTTCCCGCCACAAAACAACTTATTCCACAATTATTCGGGATATAAAAACAGAAAAGAAGAAGATGAAGAAGAAGATTGGTATAGAAGAGTAAGTAAATCTTGGAGAGAACAATATTACAAAGACCTTGAGCCTTTATACCAAGAGTTAAAAGAAAAAGAAAGAAAAATTTTAAATGGAGAAATGGAAGGTGGTATCCCAGTGTTTGGAGGAGATGAAGATGATTAAAAAAGCGCAATTAACGGATTTCCCAAAACATTTCAGAAAATTAGTAAGCGATTTTCCTTCAAAATGTAATTTGTTAATTTGTAGTCCACCGGGTTCTGGGAAAACACACTTTGCCCGTGCTATACAACAAAAATTTGGTGGGAATTATAAATTACAGTCCCAGTTCTTTCGTGAGATTAGAATGGCAGATAGTCAAAACCAATACAGTTTTATTGAGAGATTGGTGGACGAACCTATTTTAATAATAGATGAATTTGGATTAAGCAAAGGCTCGCCTTTTGAATTAAATGTTTTACACGAGGTTATTGAAAGACGTATTTGGGAAAATCCAACAGGTTTTTTGCTTTTAACCAATGTTATGCCAACCGATTTGTTAAACACGGTAGGAGAAAGAATTTGGGAAAGAATTTATTCTAACTTTAAGATATTAATATTTAAAGGCAAGAGTGCAAGATTGTTTTCAAAAGACGAAAGAGAAATGAATGCTTTTATTTTTAAAGAAAACCAAAACATTCCTAAACCCGAAACAGAAGAAGACAAAAAAGCCAAAGAAGAATTTAAAAACATTGTAAAAGTTTATGAAAAACATTTTAAGGAGGCATCGAATGGATAAAATAGAAAAGGACAAATTAATAGAAACAATAAAAGAAATTTATCCGAATTTTGATTTAACGATAGAAGAATTTAAGGCTTTAAAAAATGAAACCGAAAAACATAAATTTGAAATAGTAGCTGACGGCTTGGTTGAAAAAATAAATTTGGTGTTGGGATTATTGGTAAGAGAATTTATAAACAGGGAAATTCTTGACCCCAAGGTTGGATTTAATCAAACCGATGGAACAAGGGCATTGCATAAATATCAAATTAATTCAATGATTCAATTTAATCCCATTGAACCACCCGATTATATCGAAAACTTTTTAACAAAATATAGTTTGATAATTATTTATTTATTTTTTAGTAAATTTGAATGAGGTTAAAAGGAGGTAGCTATGCCAAAGTATATCAAGAAAACAACAGTCGTATATGCTTTCCAAGCAGGGTCAATTAGCGATTGGGGGAATTTGGGTAATTTGACTTCAACCGATTACATCATCCAATTGGCTGATAATACTTTTAGAACAATGGACCAAAACACTTTTGAATCACTTTATGAACAGACTTCTGATGCTGCTATTCTAATGGGAACGGTAGATTGGGATTAGAAGTGCAAGGATATAATCTACAACAGCCTTTTGGGAAAAATCTTTTGGTAACTGGATTGGGTAAAAATCCTACGTGCACGCCGTCGTTGATTTCCCAAAATCCAAGCGGAAATGGTTTTTCTTCTTGGGATTCATATACCTTTTGCAATATAGAAAGTGTCTGGCTTGGATTTAGTCCCGAAATTATAACATCAACCGCTTTGCCTTTTTCGTGTTGTGTAACAAGCCTAAATTCCCAAGAAAATCTACCAGAGCGAAGGTATGGCACAAATCCTCGCACAATATTTAATTTATATCCCTCTTCTTCTACCAAATCGTTTAGCCAAGAAAGTGCTTCCAAAAATCTCTTATTCATACGAACAAATGGATACGGCGGACAGGCAAAATCAAGAAGTTTAAATGGCTTAATCAAAAACTTATCTTCGTTTCCATTAATTGGGATTCTTAAAAATCTTTTATCGCTACCCAGTTTGTCGGTTATGAAGAAATCCATAAAAGTTAAGAGGCGATTTAATTTGCGAATAAATTTACGAAGGCTTCTTAAACGTCTGGGATGGATATCTTCAAAACTTACTTTTTGGAACGCTTCGATTTCTAAAAACAAATCGATTATTTTTTCTAATAAAACTTCTTTAACTTTGTCAATCATATATAACCTGTAAAAATTATGGCAAACAAAAATATAAAAAAAATAGGAGATATTAATCAAGAAATTAAATTGGGGATAAGAGAACAATTAGAAAAAGTTGTTGACCCAAAAGATTTTAACGATGCCATAAATATTCTTTTAGGAGCAAGTTTATATAGATTGGCAAAAATAATAGAAAAAGATGAATCAAGATATGAAGAGAACGGGCAAGAGCATTTGATTTTTGAATCCAAAATAAAAGCCGTGCAAACTTTGTTGAGGATGAAAAAATCTTTGTTAGATGAGGCAAAGTTTGAGTTGGAAAAGAAGAAGAACAAAGACGAATTAGAGATACCAAGTGAATTTTTATTAGGGAAAGATAAAGAGGAGGGTAATGCCTAATATTACGGATTTTTTTAATCCAACTCCTAAACAACGCCAAGTATTAAAATACATTGGGAAGGGTTATAATATTTTCTACGGCGGAGCAAAAGGTGGTGGCAAAACAGATTTAGCTATTTTTGTTTGTGTGTTATCTTGTTTACAATTCAAGAATTTAAAAGCTGCAATAATACGAGAGACATATCCAGAATTGGAATCGGAAATTATAGACCGAGTATTTAAGACTTATCCCGAAAAGGTGTTTGGTTATAGATATAACGAAAGGAAAAAAGTCGTTTATTTTAAAAACGGCTCCCAAATCCATTTCCGTTCTATTGGTCATCCCAAAGACTTTAAGAAAATTCAGGGTATAGAATACCAATTAATAGTTATTGACGAAGCCCCTAACTTTGATGTAGATTTGATAAATAAAATCCAAACCTCGCTACGTGGTAGTCGAAATAAAGATTTTATCCCAACCCTGCTGATGACAGGTAACCCTTTGGGAAGAAGTGATTATTATTTCCAGACAAGATTTGTTGAACCCGATGAATCGGTTTGGTCAGATTATGAAAGAGAAATAAAAGATAAGATGATTTTTATCCCAGCAAATGTCTTTGATAATCCTTATGTTGGCGAGGAATATGTTCAAAGATTAAAGAGCTTGCCCAAATACTTGCAAGAAGCATATTTAGAAGGAAAGTGGGGAGTTGGAGAAGGGCAGTTCTTTGAAAAATTTAATCCCGCTATTCACGTTATTGAACCTTTTGAAATTCCACAGCATTGGACGAGAAAAGCTGGTTTGGACATTGGTTGGAGCAACAAGCACCCAACCGTTTGTTTATGGGTAGCACAAAATCCAGATACTCAGGAGCTTTTTGTTTATAGGGAATATGTTGGTGTAGGTTCTACAACTCAATATGCTTTTATGATTAAAGAGTTGGAAAAAGATGATGGTTTTGTCCAAACCTGGGCTGACCCTTCTATGTTTTATAAATCCAAGCCCCAAGAAAGTTTGGCTGAAAGTGAAGCTTTTATTTTCCTTCGTATGGACAAACCCATATTCCCGGCTGTAAACGATAGAGTATTGGGCTGGAGAATTGTTAAACAATGGCTTGACTGGGATGATGAACACCCGCCCAAATTGAAAATATTTAATACTTGTCAATACTTAATTAGGACCTTGCCGCAACAAAAATATTCACTCATTGGAGGGAAAAAAGAAGATTTAGATACTAATGGGCCCGACGATGCTGTTGATGCTTTGCGTTATGTTTTAGTTTCTGGTTTTACATATCCCGTTGATGATTTGTTGCCAACACAGGAAATAGAACAAAAAGAAGAAGATTATAGCGATTTGTTTAATGCTTTTAGAAGAGAAGAAGACGATGAAAAGGAATTAGATATTTATTATGACAAGGCATTATATTAGGTGAAAAAATGAAAAAATTAATTAAAAGCCCTGATTTAATCGAACTGCAAGATGAGGAAAAAGAGGAATTAAGAAGGGAAATAATTCAGAATATCGAAGCCGTTTTCCCTTTCTTTTACGAGAAGTTTGAAGAAGGGGAAAGAAACCTGAGATATTATAAAGGCAAACAATGGACAGCAGAAGAATTAAGAAAGCACCGAGAACAATTTAGACGTGCCTATGTTTTTAATGAAATATTCAACAAGATTGACCATATAATCGGGACACAGACAGAAACCCGAATGGAAATAAACGTTTTACCCAAAAACCAAGAAGATGAAAAATTAGCGGAGCTGTTGAACCATATTATAAAATGGATTGAGAAAGTTAATAATTTTGATTTTGTTGAAACCACCACATTTACTGACTCTTTAATAAAAGGGGTAGGTGTAACAGGCATACATTGGAATCAAGAAGATGTAAATTTTGGTTATCCCGAAATAAGAAATTATCCCCAATACCAATTTTTCTGGGATTTGAATAGCGTAGAAATAGATTTAAGTGATGCAAGATGGATGGCACGTGTTCAATTTCTTCCTGCCATAAAAGTTAAAGAAATATTCCCTGAATTAACAGAGGAGGATATAGAAAAACTAAATGACCATTCTCTTCCAATTCCTTATGAATTTGAATATTTTGAAAGACAGTTGCTTTATACTAATGAAAGTGAAAAATATAAATTAATACCAGTCATTGAGTATTATGATTGGGAACTTAAACCCGTTTACCAAGTAATTGATAGAATTAGGGATGAGCAAAGAGATTTTGATTCAAGAGAAGATGCGGAAGATTTTTATAATGGTTTAGTTGATGGATATTTTGCTGGGAATGTATTATTGTTAGGAGATGATGGGTCTCCTAATGTTTATATATTAGAATCACAGGACCGTGTTTACAAACAGACCATAATGGTTGGCAATATGATTATTGAAAGCAATGAATTAGCCACACCATTTTTCCCTTATGATGTATGTTTTTCATATTTCCATCAGGGAGATTTCTGGTCATTGGTCAATCAATTTATATCTCCACAAGACCTAATCAATCGAGCATTCAGCCAACTAGATTATCAACTTGGGACTTCTGTAAAAGGGGCAATAACGGTAGTAAGGTCCCAATTAGATAAATCATTTGGGTTGGAAGAGCTGAGGCGGGAATGGAGCAAAACATCACCTATTATCCCTGTTTTAGACCATCGTGCCATTGACCAAAAAATGTTTGGTGCTATACCCCCACAATTATTTGAAGAAGTTAATTTTGGTTTACAAAGGCTTATGGAATATGCAGGTGGACATAATTTGTTAGGATATACTGAGAAGGCGGGAGAAAGTGGAAGAGCTGTTCAAGAAAGAGCTCAACAAGCTGGTATATCAAGGTTAATCTTTTTTGACAAACTTAAAATTTGGCGTAAAAACTTGGGTATGAAAATTGTATGGTATATAAAGAATATAATGAATATTGACCAAATCTTACAAATATTAGGGGATAGGGCAAAAGATTTAATTATGTTTATGAATACCAAGGGCAATGAAACTTTAAAAGAGTTTCAATATGATATAACTGTTTCTGAGAGCAATCTAAGCGAAACAATGAATGAGAAGTATTTCCAACAATTAGCAAATATGTTCCAGCAATTCCCCACAGCTCCAGAAGTTGTGGTCCCAACCTTATTACAATTTAGCACTATACCTGATTCAGTTAAGAAAGATATATTAAGCAAACTTGAATTTTATCAACAATATACACAGATGAAAGAACAGCAGAAACACGAGCAGAACATACAAGAGCAAGCTATGGATGTTGTTAAAAGAAAGATGATAAGACAAAAAGTCCAAGAGCAACTCAATGTCCCGGAAAGACTTCCATCAAAACCAAAGAAAGAAAATGAACAAAATTCTGGATAATATTAAATTTGTTTTTAATATATTTGTATTATTAAAGGAGGTTTTATGCCAGAAGATATGGAAGAAAAAGAATTAGAAGAACCCCTCGAAGAAGAAGAATATGAGGGGGAAGAAGAGCCAGAAGAGGAGGAAATCCTCGAAGAGGAATATGATGCGGAGCCCGAAGAAATAGGGGACGAAGAGGACCCCGATATTCCTATCGTTTATGATAGGAATGGAGAAGAAGTGCAGTATAAACTAAAATACTCGCAACTCACAGAAAGATTAAAAGCCTTTGATGAGGCGGCAGAACAAATTAAAAGATACGATGAATACGTGCAGGCTGTTTATCCGATAGTTGAGACCGTGCGACAGAGCAATCTTTTACAGCAAATACTTTATTACAAAGCCCAGGGTTTTACGGACGAACAGATAAAAGAAGGTTTAGCCAAGCTTGCGAGCCAAGAACAACCACAGAAAGAATACCAAAGCTATGAAGAAGAATTAAAAGATACTCTGCTATCAGAAATAGAAAAAAGAATAAAACCTATCGAAGCAAAAGCAACGCAAATTGAAACAGAAAAAATGTTAAGAGAAATTAGCGAGCATAACAACCAACTTTTTAAAGAAGTTCTTTCAAGAGAAGGTATAGGAGAATTATCGCAGGATGATATCAAAAAAATTGGAAATTATTTAGTTCAAATTTATCCCAATGTCGATTTGCGGTTTTTAAAACTAACAAAACCAGCGGTTGAAGCATTGATTTCGTTGGTTAAAAGAGAAAAAGTAAAAATAAAAGGGACACCCAATATAAGTAAATTACCAAAGAAAATACAATCCGTTGGTAAAAAACCAACAAGTGGTCTGTCGGAGACGAAGCAACCCAAAACACTGGAGGATAGGATAAAATTAAAGAAACAACTATTTGGATAAAGGGATAAAGGGAAAAAGGAGGTAGAAAATGCCATATCGTAATTTAAACAGACCAGGGATGCGAACATCGGCGACAATAGACCCGAGGGCGGTCTATGAGGATATTAGTTTTAATATCAAAACATTGTCGCCGGAGGCAACCCCTTTGCTATCAATTCTCGACAAAATAAGCAAAGGTCCCGCACCAAAATCAAAAAAAATATGGGTGGTCCAAGAACACCTGTTCGACGACGTAGATTATTGTTCAAACGTTCTACTCGGCTCAAGCGTAAATCCTAATTTTTCTCGTTTTGCATTGCTAACCGTTGACCAAGTTTCTCGACCCGATGTAAGGGATATAATGTATTATCAGCCTCAGGATAAGATTTATGTCGAAGCAACCGGGCAAACACTCGAAGTTTGGGCAAATCCAGTAGCTTCAATGCGTATTGGATTGGGGCCGAATGATTTCTTTACTTTTGATGCTTCTCTTGTTGGTGGAACTCCGGGGACTAACGTAAGGACAACCCCACCGGGAACAATCTTGGTTAGAAATGTTGAACCATTCCCCATTCAGCCATTCCAGAATAGCTGGATAATTTATATGGGTCGAACAATTTTCGAATCTCAAGATATAGAAGCTGTGCCCAAACAAAGAGATTTCATTTGGGATTGCAACTTTGTTGAGCACAAAGAAGCAACGATTCAGATGACCGAAGACCAAAAGAATTTGATTACAACCAAATTCAAAGTTCCAGATTGGAATTTCCAGCAGAAAAGAGCAATAGAAGAGTTTAAGAAAGAGATAGAAAGGACAATAGTTTTTGGGCATAGGGCGGTTGATATGACCATCAACTCCCGACCCAAATATTATATGGGCGGTATTTTGGACAACATCAGGACGAATGTTGCATATTACGACCCAAACATACAAGCCGGTCCATCTTTTGAGCAATTAATACAATGGTTTATTTATGAACAAGCGTTTAGATATAATCCAGGTGGAACACAAAAAGTTGCTCTTTGCGGTGGCCGATTTTTAATGAAATTCAACCAATCTTTCGCAAACTATCGTAGAACAACTAATCTAAATCTAAAAGATAAAGTTGGTTTTGACATCTCTGCTTATGACTTTATGGGATTTACACTAGCATTAACACATTACGAAGGTTTCCGACAAGGAACACCAATGGAAAACTGGTGCCTTGTTTTCGACCCATCTTTAATCGAATATCGAACAGTTAAAGAATATAACACCAGACTAATCGTTCCTGGCGATAATAACTTTATTCGATACTATACGCTTATGGTGGAATGGCAAGGAACAATGGCCTTCCAACTCGAACAAGCACACGCATTATTGCGGACTGCATAAAGGAGGTTTAAAATGAGATACATCAGTGTATATGACAGATTGAAATTATACGATTATTCAGGGAATCTGAGATATTCTTTTTATAACAAAGAACTAATTGTAGGGTTGCCAACAGATACGAACGCAATTGATGCTTCGACACAGACACCGTTTGAGAATACTCTAATGAGAGTTTATAATACTACTCTTACAAATTCAGCTAATTCTTTGCTCGAATTATGTGGACTAGGATACCTCGATACTCCTGCTAATTACCGTTTGTTTTTCGAATCTCCATATCTAACAACTTTAAACGTAACAACCCCGGCCCGTTATAGAGTTGAAAAAGGAACAATAACAGTTAATGGGACGACATATTATACAGGCCAAATTATAAATGCTACAAGTGGAGATGTCATAAACGCTACAACAAACTCTTTCTTTGCACAATGGTTGCCAAGTGCTCTTGATAGAATTGAATGTGGAGGAAGCTGGACTCCAACTGCACAGTTCCTTATCAACAATCTATTAACTGGCAACGAGCCTGCTCAATTCTGGACATATTCGCTTGGCTTTAGTGGAAAGAATAGCAATGACCCCAATGACCCAACATTTGTTGGGTGGATTGAAAATCCTTAATTAATTAAAGGTGAGAAATGGAAGAAATAAAAACAGAAGAAATTTATAAGATTGAAGAAACAAAAAAAAGTTCCAAGAAAGGAACTGCGAAAGAAAATAGTGGGAAACTCACTTTCAAGTCATATCATCGGGGGACGATAATTTTTATCACCCCCGATGAGTATATTAAATTTGTTAATCACATATACAACACAACCGATGAAGAAATAGCACAAAAATTAAGGGAACATCCGGCTTTTGGAAAAGAAATTTTTGAAGGAGAATTCCCACCCGAGATAATCGAAAAGTTTAAGAAATCCAAAGAATTTTTGACATATATTAATCCCGAGGAAGTTGGGGAAGCATAAAAGGAGGATACAATGCCTATACTTGCTGTTTCTGTTAAAACAGGGCAAGGAGTTCCCAAAAGGGATGATTTAAATAAAAGCAAAAAAGAGAGTGATTTTTATGCCTTGGGGAAAGAGGCGGCTGGTTTAGAGAAACAAAGGGATGAAGCAGACGCCAAAACCACAACAGCGGACCTTTACTCATCTATTATAATGGCACAGGCTAAAATGATGATGAATACGGTAATGATGGATATAGCAAGGCTTCTTGCCGAAATCAGAGTTCAAAATGAAATGAGTAAAGCAATTTTGCAACAAATGGGTATGAATAACTTTCCTTCTCTTACTCCTTTGAATTCACAACCCCCTAATGCTCCGTTCCCCCCACTCCCCATTGGGCAGGAAGGTGGTGGCGGTGGTCAACCACCTTTCCCGCCCCTACCTACGGGGGCAGAGCAAGGAGGAGCTCCACCTTCTGGTGGGGGTATTCCCCCTGAATTAGCTGGTGGTGGAGATATGGGAGCAGGCGGCGGTATGCCACCTATGGCACCAGGTGGTGGAGGTGGAATGCCACCAACGGGTTAGTGGAGATGGCAAATGCCAGATTTAACAAACAAAATCCAAAATTTGCGGGAAATATTAAAAGATGTTCCCAATGCTAATTACCAAGGTTTGTTCTGGCAACCCCACGAAATTCGTCTGGCTTTAAATTTATCACAAGATATTTTTTGTCAGTTTGTAATTAAAAGCAAATTATTTTATCTATTTTCTCATCTTGTTACTCAAACCCCCGTTATTCCTGATAACACTGTTTATTGGCAGGTTAACCAATGGCAACCACCGCCTTTACTTTATCCTATTACTGCCTATATTAGCAACCCACAAACGGGGGCTCCAATTGAAATAGCAAGAATATATTTTGGAGATGGATTATCTTATTTAACAGTAGGTCATTCTGCCTGTATAATTATTAACAATGTAATTAGATTCATAACCTCGGGCCCAATACAGACTGGAATCCCAGCTAATGGGCAACTAATATATTATAGGAAGCCCAATCCAATTTTGATTAGTAGTCCCGATATAGCATATATGCCTATCATTAACCCTGGTTTCCAATATACGGATATCGATTTTGATGACCAGGTTTATGATACATATATTATACCTTATGCAGTTGTTATATTGGGGATGAAAGAAATAAGCACGCAAAGGGATTTCAAATACCGGTTGGATTATATTAAGAGTATAATGGGAATGCCTGAGGATTTTGCTAATTTCATTATGGATTATGAGTTTACCGGAGACAAAACTCCAACAGGAAGGCCACCTTCGGCGGAGGTGCAGTGATGGATGCTTGGGAAGTATTATATTCAATCAGGATGCTTTTAGACGATACAAGAGATTGGTATTTTGCCAATGTGCTATGGGCGATTGACCGAGCTCAAGAAAAGGTGGTAAGAAGGTTGTATGCTGAACATAATGAATTAGCTCTCAGGCCTTTGTATGTTATGGACCAAAACATTTTGCCCGGCAATGTAATAAGAGAAATCGATATCAACACCGGTATAGTAAACCCAGTTGGCAGGGTAATGTTTCCTCGGTTTTGTGAATTCTATCTAGTAAACCCAAACAATCCAAATGTAGCATTGCCCAATACAAATATTATTGCCAAATATGTTCCTCCTGATAAATATTTTAGACTTCAGTTTAATTTTGTTTTTCAACCCTTTGACCCTTTCTGGAACCCACTTCAAATCAGAGCGATGCCAAGAATGGCTTATTATACAGTGGTTAAAAGTGCGACGAACAATCCCGAAACAAGTAGTTTGATTTATCCATTTGCCCCCATTGCACCGAATTATAGAGCAAGGTTTTATTATATAAGATATCCAAGAAATTTTGCTACAGGCTTTGACAACAATGGTAATTTACTTAATCCGATAGGTTTGGAAATAGATTCTATTTATCATCCAGACGTAATTGGATTAGCAGCAGAAATTTTGAACAGTCAAGATGTTCAAGAAATTCAACGTGGTGAAATATTTAATGTGTATCAAGGTGATGCTAAACTAACACTTAAAGATGTTTTAAATACATATTTAGAGGATTTAAAAAGGAGGTAAAAATGGGTAAAAGTATGGAACTTGGAGGCGGCGGCAGATTTGCCAAATTAAAGAGCAAATTACAAAATAAAGGTTATTCAGCCAAAAGTGCGGCTGCTATTGCAGCCTCGATTGGATTTAAGAAATATGGGAAAAAGAAGATGTTAAGCTGGGCAGCAAAGGGACGAAAAAGAGCTAAATAATGTTAGTTCATTCCAAATATACATATAGACTTATTATTCAAGAAGCAACAATGTTGCTTGAGCCTCACGTTAATATGTTTAATTACGATACCCGAACAATGATGCAGCAATTAAATCTATCTATGCGTTCTTTGGTTTATTCATTAATTCCCTTAAAATTATGGGCATTTAAAAATACAGTCCAAGTAACCCATCTTACGCCCGTGCCATTAGATTTTGTAAAAGAAATTGTATTAATTATACCCGGGGCTGTTCCAGCGGGTAGAACAACAGAGGCAAGAAAGGTAAGTCTTCGAGAATACTATCAACTCTGGAATTGGGAAAATTGCAACAGATGGAACTATGCAAGAATTGACCAACCAATATATACTTTTGCGGGACTGAGAATACAGGGACAAAGGCGAATGAATATCTTGATTGCCCCTAATAATGAGTTTTTTACATCTGCCCCTGTTGGTTATGTTACAACCCTTGATATTCCCCAAACACCTATACAGGCGGTATTAGAATATTATGCCGTTCCTGGGAATATTTTTGTTCTTGATTCTCCGTTGCCGTTCCCGGACGAATTTGCGGAATTGTTGATTTTGGATTTGTGCATTCGATTTATTTCTCTTTCAGCAGACCCATATAGATTAATAAACTTGCATAAAGAAATTTTAGAAAAGAGAAAAGAACTTTGGAATAACTTTGCTAAACAAATTATTCAAGAGAGAAGAGAAATGGATGTGTTTGTTGAACCTACACCACCAATTTCTGATTTACCACCAGTTAAGGGGGAAGTTGAAAATAAGTTAGTGTAGAATGTTAACAGCTAGGGATTACATAAGTGAAGTTAAGTTACGGTTATTAAGAAGTCAAGTGAATGACGAATTTGACGATATGACAATTCTTACCCAAATAAATCGGTCCCGAAGAAATATTGCAATGTTAACTATGGATATTTTCCCAGATTTTTACATCAATAGGATTCAGATTCCCCTTGGTCAACCTTTTGGTCCAAATTACGACAGGCGATTAAGTTATCCAATTTATGGAACCGGGGTATCTCTTGTTCATAGATATAATATCCCGGCACAAGATTTTGTCAAACCAGCAGAAGTTTGGATTAGTTTTATTAGTGGTATAAACAATGATACAAGAGTATGGCAAGTAAGATTGGTCTCAAGGAAGGAATTTCACAATACTGTTGCCCATAGTATGAATTCCCCTTTATCTATAACGCCCGTAGCTTTTTTTGAACAAAACATAACCACTGGTCTTACGACCTTGGTTATTGCTTTTGAAGCAAATAATTATGTTAATTACATTTGGAACAATGGTTTGAATACCTGTAATTTAGTTATTCATTATTATTGTATACCCGATGACCTTGAATTATATTCTGATGCAACCTGGGGAACTGGAGTTAGTCCTAATCCATTTACTGCTGATACAGATATTGATATCCCTCCCTTTTTACAAGATTTGGTTATTTTACAGGCTATATTGTATCTACTTATGTCTCAAAAATATCAAACTGTTTATCAAAAATTCAAAGACGAATTTTCTATTATTTGGTCATTAATATTATCAAACAAAGAAATTGAGAAATATCAACAAGAAACTCTATTACCATCGAAAAAACCAATAGAAGGAGTTAATTTCCCTATTAATTTGTTAAATTTGCAAAATGAAGGAGGTGAATAATGGGAAAGAAAAAAGCATCTAAAGAAATCTGGACTAATATAATTACCAAAGCAAACACCAGGCCGAAGAGATTTGGGAAAGGTGCCAACGAGGAAACAGCGGAAAAATTTGCTCCAAGCAAACCCAAAAAGACAAAAAAGAATAGTCCAGAATTTGAAATTCCGGAAGCCAATATCCCGATTCTTCCACCAAAGATGAAAAACTTGGCAATGAGGCTAAAAAGGAAG
>Ga0078972_1008283_pt1 | contig 21947 bp, 33 predicted proteins | sample YelNatPaOPGAMG01_FD_67568 | JGI IMG/M metagenome (GOLD analysis project Ga0078972, IMG submission 67568) | Hot spring thermophilic microbial communities from Obsidian Pool, Yellowstone National Park, USA - OP-RAMG-01 (SPADES assembly) (version 2) | ecosystem: Environmental > Aquatic > Thermal...
CCTACCCGCTATCTGAGGATGTCCGAATGTCGGACGTTCTCAACCGCGTTCTGAAAACGCGCGATGGGGTCTACTACACCCTATGGCGCGAAGGACAGACTTTCATTCTCGCCTACCAACGCTACGCGAAAATGGCCCCGAATCACATCCCCCTCGCTGCGTGGGACCCGTGTGCCTACTACGCGTCGTGGCAAGAGGCGAAAGATGATCTGCTAGCGCGTAAGACGCAGATCGTTTTGCCCGGACCCGCTGACGAAATGGAGGCGGTGATTGAGATCTACCGCTTCGTCTACGGTCCCGAAACGTGGGACGCCATCATAAAAGTTGACGGCTGGCCCGCCGCCAGTTTCACTACTTGCAGCTACATCGCGGGCAAGTGTATCGCGTTCACCAAATCCCGTCATCCTGGAGCCATGCCAGGCGGAGTGTGGCTGAACAACGGTTTTACCGTTGACGAAAACCTGCCGGATTGGACCGTCCGGCTGGCCCCCGTTGTGACACGGGATACGCCTTGGCGGTTCCACGTCTGGCAGATCAGGTTTTCGGACGATGGGACGCTCAGCCGTCCGCACTTGAGCATCCAATGGCGCGAAAGCTCGCTATCCGATTCCATAGACGTGCGAACGCGCAACGTTGAGGAGCTGCTCGCCATGATTCCAGCAGAGACTTGGACGGTCACGGACACCGGCTTCGAGGTTGTCCGCGATTCCGAATGGCGAACTGGGGAGATCCCTCAGTTCGCGGAGAAAGTAGCCGCGTAAGGGAGAGGAGAAATGACGAGAGGATTCCGAATCGACGTTCCGGCGTCTTCGCGCCGGGCTCGCAATCGCCGCCTGCGCAGGCGGCAGGAGCGCGAACTGAAGCGGTATGGGGAAGTGCGGACGGTCTACGTCCGCGATATCAGGGGGTGGTTCTGATGCAGGCCAGAGTTACGCTCCGAGAAGCGCTCGAAGCTGCGAAGCGCGTCGGTGCTTGCGCACAAGCTCTGAATGAGATTTCGCGCATGGCGGATTGGAACGAGTTTTCCCGGCACCAAAATGCGCCCTACTGGGCGTATTGGTACGCGTGCAATGTCACAAAGAGTCGGGTGCCCGAGCTTGAGTCGATCATTGCGCGGGAGGCAGAGATCGCCTGCTTGTACGCTGTGGAGGTAGTGCGCGGCCGGTGGCCGGAGGCAGAATCAATAATCGCCACGGATCCGTGGTGCGCGTACTGTTACGCCAACCTTGTGCTGCGCGGCCGCTGGCCCGAAGCGGAGCCGGTGATCGCGCAGGCTCCGCAGTGGGCCTATCGCTACGCCCGCTACGTGATCGGCGGGCGATGGCCGGAGTCCGAACCGACTATCGCCCACAATCCAAAGTGGGCGTGGCGCTACGCCCGCTACGTGATCCGCGGGCGGTGGCCTGAGGCGGAAGTGGCATGAACTGGCCAGCGTTGATTCTGCCATTTGTGTTTTCCTGCGCCGCCTTCGCATTCACCGAGGGCGGCTTCTGGAAACGATTTTCCAACGCCGCGCTGGCGTGGTTTTTTGCAATCGCGGTGATCGCCGTAGTCGCATGTCTGAGCTGATCCTGTGCTTGTCTTGCGGAGCGGCGGTCGCTGGTTCAATGCGGAACGAACCGCTCCCCAATAGGCTTTGCTTCGGGGTGCTGGTTGGTTTCGCCTGTTATTTGGTTGTCAATGCGATAGGAGGCTGATGATGCATGTAACCGTGTTTGCCATATTGTCCGAAGACTACAAGTCCCCAGAGCTCCTGCGGGACATGGTGTCCTGGCTGGTAGAGCAGGAAGCCCCGCGATGGGATTACTACGTGATCCTAGACCCGCCTTACCCGCGGGTCGCGGATCTGACCGATGCACTCTACCCCCATAACGCCTACGGCGTGCTCTGCGCCTATGGGTTCTTTGGGGGCGATGAGTACATCCCGTGGAACCCGGAAGGCGAGCGGGTTCTGAATCGTCCGTTGCCGCCGCTATGGTGGCTGAAGGATGAATTCCCAGACGGCGTTGTCGTGCCGCTGGACGTTCACTTGTAGGAGGGGAAATGAACGAAGAGACCATTTATCGAGCGCTGGAAGTCGCAGTGGCCGCGGTTGACTTTGTGCAGCGCGTTGCCGTTGCGACGCTCACCACGGAGTGCCCGGAGTGCGGGCGCGACATGAAGAGCCGGAAGCGGGTGCTGTGCCCGGCCTGCCGGGCCAAATCCGATTACGACCCGGAGAAAGTTTCGGACACCTTCGACGATTGGATCCAAGAAGCGCGGAGGATCTTGGAACGATGACCGAAGGAGGCAACCCAATGAATACCAACTGCTTGGCGAACTTCAAGTGCCCACAGTGTGGGAGCGAAGATCCGTTCCGCGTGGAAGCCTACACCATGATCGTTTTGGAGGATAGTGGCGTGGAAGACTACGGGCCATTTGAATGGGGTGACGACTGCTACGCGTCCTGCGTTAGCTGCGGACACGAAGGAATTGTAAGAGACTTCACGGCCAAGGAGTACAAAGCATGACCATCTACAAGGTGTGGCTCCACGTTGAGCGCGCGGACATCGCCAGAGACGAGTACCACGACGTGGACGAGCCCGTGTGTCTGGGCGAGTTTAGGAGCATCAGGCAGGCGCGCAAGCTCGTAGCGCGTCTTGCGGAATCCGCTCTCCCGTCAGAGATTGTGCGGTACTGGAAAGAGAGCGGGATATATCCATTCCACTCCAGCGGGTGACTGAGGCTTGCCAGCCGGAGTCTCTTTGTTTTCAATGACTTAGAGACAAATTTTGGCTGTGCTACAATCAGTCTCGGCTGGAATTCAAGGAACCGAGATTCAATCTTGGGGGCGGACGCCATTCTGCCCCCGCCAATGTCAATCACGGATTGTGCATATCACGTGGTTGACGGAAGGGAGCGTTGAATGAACCACGGAGAACTATTGAAAGCCCTTGCGGAGAACATCTTGCCGGCAGGGCAAAAGCCCATGCTCTGGTCCCCGCCGGGCATGGGCAAGACCGATCTGGTTTCCCAGTTGCGGGACCTGCTGAGCGCGCGGACTGGCGAGCAGTGGGATCTGCATTGCTGGGATATGACTCATCTCTACGACCCGGCGGACAGCCGTGGCATCCCGACCGTGCATGTCTTGCCGGACGGCCGCAAGGTCACCAAGTGGCTCCCGCCGGAGCACATGGTGATCGACGGGCGCCCAACGCTGATTCTGTTGGACGACCTGCCCACCCTGCCGCAATCGTCCCAGGCCGCCTGCTATCGCCTGCTTCAGCACGGCGAGATCGGCGGGACGGTCTTCGGGTCGAACGTGTTTTTCATTGGGGCCGGAAACCGCATGGGGGACGCTAGCGCCACCAACACCATGCCGTTCGCGCTGGCCAACCGCATGATTCACCTGCGGCTGACCTTCACCCTGCAAGGGTGGTGCGAATGGGCGCTGGATCACAACGTCCCTACGGAGTTGATCGCGTTTCATCGGTGGACGCAAGGCGCTTCGCTGTATCCCATCTACAACAGCGACCCAGACCCGGCGCCTTGCGGTCTGTGTCGTCAGCCAGTTGCGCCGGACGCCATCTGCTCTCACTGCGTCCGGCGGAGCCGTGCCTTGCCTACGTTGCGCAGTTGGGCGCAAGGCGTAGGGCAGATCATGCAAACCAACCCCGATCCGGACGTGGAGCTGGAACTCTACAGCGGCCAGGTCGGAATCGAGAAGGCGACGGAGTTTGTCGCCTACCTGCGCATGGCGCGGCAGGTGCCCAGCATTGAGTCCATCCTACTGGGGCCAAACGTCGCCCCGGTTCCCACCGAACCGAGCGTGTTGTTCACCTTGGCCACCGCCTTGGGTCGGGCGGCCACGGTCCAGAACATCGACGCGATCACGCAGTATTTGGAGCGGTTGCCTGCGCAAGAGTTCAGCGTCCTGACCATGAAGGACGCCATCCGGCGCAGGCCGGAAATCGACAACACCCGTGCCGCAATCCAGTGGAAAGTGCGGCACCAAGACCTGTTCATCTGATGAGCAGGATTACAATCACGCACACACAAAGGAGGAAACAGCATGAACATCAGCGAACGTGCAATGCTCGTCACGTTGAGCATCAAGGGGGTCTGGTCCGCCGTCGCCGAAGACGAGCGCATCAGCCAAGAAGTGGCGCAACGGTATGCGGTCAGCGCCGAGGTCGGGCGCTACATGAAGAAGATCTGCGACCCGAAGAAAGTTCCGTCGCTCAAGAAGTTCAACAGCACCCGCAACGAGCTGTACAACCTTCACCGGGAGCTCACCCTCCCATGGGACGACCATGGCACGCGGCTGCTGCCTGCTGCCATGTATTTCGACTACATGCAGAAAATCCAGTCCGCCAAGGCCGAAATGGAGCAGGCATACGAGGAGTTCCTGCGTGAGATCCCGGCGCTGAAAGCGCAAGCGCGAAGGGACCTCAACGGCCTGTTCCGCGAAGAAGACTGGCCGGAGCCCGACGCCTTGCGCCGCAGGCTTTCCATCCGAATCAAGGTCATGCCGATGGCGGACGCCAACGATTTCCGCGTGAAGTTGGGCGCGGAAGAAGAGGCCAAGATCCGCCAGCAGGTCAACCAGGAGGTGTTCCAGACCTTGGCCAACAGCCTGCTGGATCTGGTCCGGCGCCTCAAGACCTGCGTCGAGGACATGCATGACCGGATCGGGTCCTACAAGACCGACAGCCCGGTCTCGGGCAAGACCATCAAGCGGTTCACCGATTCGGCCGTGAATAACCTGCGCGAGCTGGTCGAGATCATCCCGAAACTGAACGTGTTGGGATCTCCCGAGATCGACAGCTTGGTGCAGGAGATCCGCAACAGCCTGTGCCGCTACGACGCGCAGGACCTGCGCGATAACTACCTGCTGCGCAGGCAGGTCGTCAAGGGCGCTGGCGAAGTGGCCAAGAAACTGGCCGCCATTGAAAGCGTGCTGGCGGCCAACGTGGAGGCTGCCTAACTATGATCCCATCTCAGCCGCAATTGACACAGGCTGCGGCGGAGCGCCTGCTCCGCCGCGCCAAAGTCAGCCTGCTGCAAACGGACCCGTTTTTCGCCTGCATTCTCATGCACTTGCAGGCGAAACCCGCTGATGCGGAGAAGGTCCCCATCATGGCCACCGATGGGCAATCCCTGCTGTACTCCCCGGAGGCAGTGCTTGCGCTCAAGTGGGACGAGCTGCGCGGATTGCTGGCCCATGAGACGCTCCACGTCGCACTGGAGCACCACTTGAGGCTGGTTGGTAAAGATCTGCCCACCGGCAACCGGGCGGCGGATTACGTGGTGAACCAAGTGCTGGTGGACAGCGGATTCACCCTGCCCGAAGGCGCGTTGCTCGACCCGAAGTTCAAGGGGTGGACCTTTGAGCAGGTCTACGCCTACCTCGAAAAGAACCGCTCGGCTGGCGGCGGTGGTGGTTCACAACAGCAACAGCAACAGTCTTCGGGCGGGCAATCAAGCGCCGGGCGTGGACAGCAGCAGCAACAACAGCAGCAGCAGAGCCCGAGCGCTTCTCCAGCGAGCCAACCGCAGAATCAACTTCAGAATCAACCGGAAGCGTTCGGGCAGGTGCTGCCCTACCCGGGCGACAAACCCGAGCAGGAGAAGGAACGGGTGCGGATCGCCCGCGAGGTCGCGTCCAATGCGGCCCGGACCGCTGGCCGGTTGCCTGGCGGACTTGCCCGCATGGTCGAGGAAATGCGCCGCGCGGAGCTTGACTGGCGGGTGATTTTGCGCCAGTTCCTCGCGGACAACGTGCCTGTGGACTTCACTTGGTCTCGACCGAACAAGCGGCTGCTGAGCCAGGACATCTACTTGCCCGGCGTGCGCAAAGAGGGGCTGCGCACGATCGCGTTTGTGATCGATACCAGCGGCAGCATAGACAAGCAAACGCTAGATGCGATGTGCGCGGAGATCTCGGAGTGTCACAGAGAGCTCAAGCCGGACTCGCTGCTGGTGGTCTACTGCGATGCGGATGTGCAGTACGTTCAGGATTTCGGGCCTACCGATGAACTGAAATTCGAGCCGAAGGGCGGCGGCGGAACGGACTTCCGGCCGGCCTTCGCATTCTTGGAGGCGCTGCCTGAACCGCCGCGCTGCGCCATTTACCTGACGGACATGGAAGGGAAATTCCCTTCGGAACCGCCTGCGTTTCCGGTGCTGTGGGTGTGCACCACAAACAAGGTGGCTCCGTTCGGGGAAACGGTTTACTTGAGAAACTGACGTCCGAATGTCGGACGTGACGGGAAAGGAGATCGACATGATTCATTTTGAAGATGGCGAAATGCAAGAGCTCATGGCCGCATGCGAACAAGTGGCCACGGGTGAAAAAACGATTGACGAGCTGGCCGCTGAGCGCGGCTGGAAGATAATCGACGACTGGCGCGAAGGCCGCTGCGTGGTGCCGGAGCCGCCACAGTGGGCAGCCGCTGATGAAGGCGGAGACTGGACGTTCCCGGGTGCGCGAACTCCGCAAGAGGTTGCCCAGGCATACGTGGACACGGGCGATTGGGAACCGAGTCTGCGTACCGATTGGGTCAATGTGACCGTGTACCGCCCAGCGATCAATGAGGATGGCAAGCTCTGCCGAGTGGATGACCAGGTTGTCAAGGTCACAATCGAGCCGGACGAGCCCCCCTGCATCGACGACGACGACCATGATTGGCACGCACCCCATGAGATCGTCGGCGGCTGCGAGAGCAACCCGGGAGTCTGGTCCAGCGGCGGCGGGGTCTTGATTATCGAGGTCTGCATGCGCTGCGGCTGTGCCCGCATCACGGACACGTGGGCGCAAGATCCGTGGGATGGCACTCAGGGTCTGGAGAGCGTTGAGTACAAGCCCGGGCGCTACGCGGATGCAGTTAGGAAAGCAAAGAAGGACGATGAAGGAAACGATGAAGGAGGAAACGACGATGATGAAGTACGAGAGAATTAAGATCTCTCATTATAACTCAGCTGGCATTCGGGCGTTCGCCCGCTCGGTAGGCGCCCGATACATGGAGCCCGTAGCCGTCTACGGCCACGGGGATGCCACGGTCTCGTTTTTCCGGCTCATCCCCGGCGGCGAGCTGGTCGCGGACACCAATGGCGACCCGCTGCTCGGAGAAGAGGCGGAGATCGAGCTGGAGCGGCTCCGCCGTGAAGAGGAGGGGATGAGTCTCACGCAGGGACTCATCGACGCATTCGGACCCGATGTCCCCATGCGCGAAATCGCCGCCGCGATCTGGTATTACACGCGCAGCGAGATTGCCGAAATCATCCGGCAGGTGGACACCGACATCGCCTGGGCATGCAAGCTGCTGACGGCTGCGCGCGAAGAGGCCGATCGAGAGCTCGGACCGGGCTGGCAGGTCATCAAGACGATCAACGGAGAGGTGCCGTGGCAGGTGGAGAAGCAACTGTGGGATCTGGATTTGGAGTGCGGCACGGACGGCACGGAGACGTACTGGCTGGTGCCTGCGAGCAAGCTCAAGCAGGCACAGGAACTGCTGGAAGCGTGATGGAGGGGCAATGTCAGGAGAGACGCTGACACTTGATGTCAAGAGCCGGAAGCTGGGCCGCCGTGTGAGGTTCGTGGCGCGTCCGAGCGGTTATGTTTTCGTGGACCCAAACAGCGTTACGTGGGGACGGCAGATTTTCCGCCCAGACGGGAACGCGGAGATCGCGGAAACCGAAGATCAGCTGCGCCGAGTCGCGCGGCGGTGGATCGCGTCCGTCGAGATGCCATATGAGCCCAGGTGCGCTGCGTGCAGGGTGCTGCTCGATCACGGCGAGTGGGAGTGGGACTACTGCACCCAGCCGCGCGTGTGCTGGAGCTCTGTGGGCGGCATGCACCTGATATGCAAAGACTGCCACCGCAGGCTGTACGGGAGAGATGGGTTTTAACACTTCTCGGTCAGGTCTGCTTCCAAACGAGAAGCATCGCGGGAAACCGCAGGAAGGAGCAAAAAATGAGATTAGACTTTCACGATGCAATCGCGCGCGCCACGCAAGCCGGAGCCTGCCGGGAGGCGCTTGAGGTTCTGGAGTCCATGAGCGGCTGGGATGAGTTCGCCCGGCATCCGAAGGCACCAGAGTGGGCCTACTGGTATGCGTCCAACGTTGTGCAGGACCGTGTCCGGCGGCTGGAGCCGATCATCGCGCGGGAGCCGGAGTACGCATACCGATACGCCAGCAACGTGATCCGCTGGCGGTGGCCTCAGGGGGAGCCAGCCATTGCGCAGAGCGCGGAGTGGGCGTGGCGCTACGCAAAGCACGTGATTGGCGGCCCGTGGCCTCAGGGCGAGCCAGCCATTGCACAAAGCGCGGAGTGGGCGTACTGCTACGCCGTTGACGTCATCCGCGGGCGGTGGCCGCAGGGGGAGCCGGCGATTGCCCGGAACCCACGCTACGCTCACTGCTACGCCAGCAAAATTATCCGCGGCCCGTGGCCTCAGGCGGAGCCGACTATCGCCAAGCACCCGCAGTGGGCGTATCGCTACGCCGTCTACGTGATCGGCGGCCCGTGGCCTCAGGCGGAGCCGACTATCGCCAAGCACCCGCAATGGGCGTACTGCTACGCCGCTGACGTGATTCTGGGACGCTGGCCTCAAGGGGAGGCAGCTATCGCCAAGCACCCGGAGTGGGCGTACCGCTACGCCATTGACGTGATCGACGGCCGCTGGCCTCAAGGGGAGGCAGCTATCGCCAAGCACCCGCAGTGGGCGTACCGCTACGCCATTGACGTGATCGACGGCCGCTGGCCGGAGGCGGAGCCAGCAATCTCACAACATCCGGAGTGGGCGCACTGCTACGCTCGGCACGTGATCGGCGGACCGTGGCCGGAGGCGGAACCGGTCATCCTGTCGTCGGATGATGAGACCGCATCGTGTTACCAGCGGGAGGTTTTAGGGAGAACTGTATCTTGACGCGCAGCGGTAAGCCGCAGAGAGAGGAGGAAGAATGAGCCTAGAATTTCAGGACGCCGTTAAACGCGCACAGGACAAAGGCGCCTGCCACAGCGCCATCAGTGCTCTCAAGCGCATGAGCGGTTGGGAGGAATTTGCCCGGCACCCGAAAGCCGCAGAGTGGGCTCTGTGGTATGCGACACTGATTTCCGGACAGGGCGTGCCCGAGCTGGAAGACATCCTTGCTCGGGATGTCCAGATGGCATATCAGTATGCTACAGAGGTGGTCCGAGGTCGCTGGCCGAAGGGAGAGCCAGCTATCGCTCAGAGCCCTGTATCGTCGTACTACTATGCCCGCGATGTGATCCGCGGGCGGTGGCCAAAGGGAGAGCCAGCAATCGCCCAGGACCCAGCGTGGGCGCACCGCTACGCCCGCGACGTCATCCGCGGCCCGTGGCCGCAGGGGGAACCAGCTATCGCCAAGAGCCCAGAATGGGCGTACTGCTACGCCCGCGACGTCATCCGCGGCCGCTGGCCGAAGGGAGAGCCAGCAATCGCCCAGAGGCCAGACTTGGTGTACAGGTACTCCCTCGAAATTATCCGCGGACGGTGGCCAGAGGCGGAACCAGTAATTGCCCAGCATCCATGGCCAGCCTGCTATTATGCCCGAGACATCATTCGCGGGAGGTGGCCGGAGGCCGAGCCGGCCATTGCTAGGGACTCGTCAGCGGCGCACTACTATGATCACACTGTTTGCCGTTCGACGAATTTGCGACGAATTTGCAAAGAGCCTGACGCTGACAGACGGAGGTCAAGCATGTTGAACTTTCATGACGCAATCGAGCGCGCCAGACAGGCTGGCGCGTGCCAACACGCGCTGGAACGACTGGCAGCAATGAAGGGATGGGAAGATTTCGCCCGATCCAGCCATGCTCCAGACTGGGCGCTGTGGTACGTGACAGAGGTAGCAGGACGAACGCCCGAACTGGAGCCGATCATCGCACGCACACCACGCACGGCGTACACCTACGCCAGGTTCGTCCTTGAGGACCGCTGGCCAATGGGTGAGCCAGCTATTCTGAGGGACGCGGAAACGGCGTCCTTGTACGCCTGTCACATCATCCGCGACCGGTGGCCGGAGGCCGAGCCGGTCATCGCTACTTCCGCGCGCGAAGCAAGCAATTATGCTTGTTACGTGCTGAAACGGCGATGGCCGGAGGCAGAACCGGTCATTGCCAGAAATGCCTACGCTGCGATTGAGTACTTTGAACACTTTAGAAACTTTTTCACCGATCAGCGTTGGCTTGAAGCAGAGCCCGCAATCGCAAGTTACCCGGAAGTCGCGGAAGAATACGCGCAATACGTGGTCTTTGGGCCCGGAGCGGGTCCAATCGACGATCTGGTGGGAACCGATAAGTTTCAGGAATACGAAACATTGGTGGATTTTCTGTGGGACACGAAAGGAATTAACGCATGAGAATTACCCTGCGAAAGATAGCTAAAGCTGGAGATTCGATCGGCCTCTCCGGAAGCGAGATGGACGCGATCTCCCGGATGTCGGGATGGGACGAGTTTTTCGCCCACCCGAAAGCCGCAGAGTGGTCGTACCTCTACGCCCATCACGGGCTACATGCCCGGTGGCCGGAGGCTGAGCCGGTCATCGCAAAGAGCCCCAAGTGGGCGTACTACTACGCAAGGGATGTAATCCGCGGAAGATGGACCGAAGCGGAGCCGACCATCGCCAAAGAACCGTGGTGGGCATGCTGTTATGCCTGCGACGTGATTGGCGGACGTTGGCCCGAAGCGGAGCCAACCATCGCCAAAGATCCCTGGTACGCGTGCGACTACGCTCTCGACGTGATTCGTGGCAGGTGGCCGGAGGCCGAGCCGGCCATCGCTTCCGACGCGCACAGCGCCTGCCGGTACGCCTCGGCGATTGGCCGGAAACGAGTGCCGTTTTCGCCGGTGATGCAGATAAGGAGGCGCCGCATTGGAAAGCGCGCAAAGTGATGGGCGGCCGTACATGCCTGCGGAAGATGAGCAGGGGTTCGCTTTGCTGGCCATACGGTTCTACTTCGGGGACACACTGCACCTGGCGGCGGAGATCAGCGACCGATACCTGCCCGTCAAGCAGGCCCCGGCGCCACATAGAAACGGCATCTTGAGGAACGACTATGGACAAACTCTGGATTGTGATTAACGGCATTACGGACGAAGCACTTGCTGGCCCGTATCCGGAAGAAGATGAAGCCATTTGGGCGCGCAACAAGTTCGACCTCTACAGGTACCCCATTGTCGTCCGGTTCGCACAACCGGAAGATGATGCCCGCCGGGAGCTGCGGGAACTGGAAGATCGCCTGTGCGAGCGAGCCAAACAACAGCTTTTGGAGCGGGCCTACGTCCCCTTGATGGCGACCATCGAGTTGGCGCGCAAGGCATTGCACGCAGCCTACACTGAGCCCATAGATCCGGTGCTAGTGGCTGCCCTGCGAGTGATGGCCAAGGAACCAAGTACTTACAATCAGAACGATTGGGCCACCCTGTACGCTTTCCGCATAAGGCATGAGATCATGGAGGCGTTCAAGACGCGCCCTCTATCGGATGAGTACGCTTTCGTGCCGCTACACCAACGATTCGAGAACTGGCAACGCCTGTGCCGCTCTGTTCCGCCCTATGGCAGCGTAGCCGAAGGCTTGGTGGTGGACGCTTCCGCGACGGGATGCATGGTGCGCCTGCCATCTGGGGCGCTGATCAACACCACTTACGACGACCACAGGTCGATTGCAAAGAAAGGAGAAACCGTCAAAGTTGAGATAGGTCGATACTTGCCACAACCGAAATATCACGGCAGAGGGATTCTGCTGGCTGAGCAGACGGGACAACGCAGAAAGGAGGAGGAAGAATGAACCTTGTACGCGAATTAGAAGAGCTGCCCGTGGAGTATCACGAACCGCTGAGCAACAAAGAAATGCTCCGTGTCGCCCAGATCTGGCGCGGCTTAGCGGATGAGGCGGGCTGTCTGGAGGACTATCGAGCCGCCGGCGGCTTCGACTGGTGGGAAGTCACGGGCAGCCTGCCCCTTCCGTGGAGTCGGTACCCTGAGGCATGGGCAAGGTTGCTCCTTGAGGACGATGTGCGGGCGATTGCGGCCGCCCGCGCAATGTGGGGACTGCCGCTGATCCGATAGGAGCGGAAAATATGTACAAAGTCTATTACTTGGACAGCGCTGGCGATCCAGGAGATTTTGTGGCGGAGAGGCAAAGCTATGCAGAGGCTCTGGGGATCGCGCGGAATCATGCATGGGACAGAGAATTCGGAACTGGAATCCTGCACCCCTGCGGATGCTGGGAGTGGGGGTCGGAGCCGGACATGATTCAGCGTTGCCGCCAGCATGACCTCCAGCCATTGATCAATCGGCTCCGCGAGCAAGTGGCTCTGGCCAAACAAAACTGGCAGGAGCCGTGGGAAGAGTGGTTCCCCGAGTATGGCGTGATCCACGTGCTTGGACACACCTACCCTGGGGGCTTCAATGCCGCGGAGCTCACCGGACGAGAAGATCCGCAGCGGATGGTCGAGAAGGAGTTGGAACGGCTGGAGCGCGAGCATTACCTCTCGGATGCCTGCCGTGAGGATCTCCGGGAGATCTTGGGAAATGCCGCCGTGCAGGCGCTGGCATGGGCGGACTCCAACCGGCTGGACGCCAAGCGTGCTGCGGCGCTGGCGCAGAAGGGGCTGGATCTCATCGGCAAGGGCGAGTACGAAGCGGCCCTGATCTATTTGCGGGAGGCCGCCCGGCTGGAAGGGAAGTACGACGCATCGCTGGATTACCGCGATGCGCTCGAACTGGCCGAAGAACTGGCCAGAAAAGCTGAACCATCAGACAAGGAGGAAAATGCGTGATGCAGAGAATACCCGTTGACAGTTCCAATATCGCCAGCATTGGTTATGACGCGCAAGCCCAAGTGCTGGAGATCGAATTCCGCAGGAAAGGCCAAGAGCAGGGTCCGGTCTACCAGTATCTCCAGGTTCCGCTGGAGGTGTGGGAGGGACTGCTGGCCAGTCCGTCCAAGGGCAAGTACTTCAGCGATCAGATCAAGGGGCGCTACCCTTACCGGAAGGTGTCTGATTGAAGCGCTCCGCCAATTCGCCGACGCGCCGCGCCAGATCATGTTTTTCCAGTCGGCGCGCCTGCATGGCGATGCGCTCCGGGTTGACGCTGAATTCCCGCAGGATGGCCAGCGTCTCCAGACACATGGCATGGATCTCGCGGATCAACCTGGGGATCTCCCTGTTGCTGTGGGCGCGGTTCCACAGCTGCCTGGCGCGATTCTCGGTGATGCGAAGTTCTTTGGAGATTTCCCGGAAAGTCCAACCGGCGTCTCGCATGGCCAGGACGCTGGCGGACAGGGATTGGATTTTCGCAGAGTCCATGGAAAACGTATTGTAGCAAAAGGAGGTAAACGTAATGCTAGACCCAGAAGCATTCAAGAAGTTGGTCGGGTTGGTCACTCAAGTGGTGAGTGCTGACCCAGAGGTCGCCCATCAGGTTTCACAGCAGGTTGCAGCCGATGCGAAGAAAGCCGTTCAGGAGGCATGGGCGAACAAGGCGTTCATCGTCAGGAAGCGCAGGCCGGTCGATTGCCTGATCGAGCAGGCTATGGCGCCGGACCTGCCGAGGGTTACAGAGCGTCAATGGAACGGGTTGCTGGAGGTCCGGGAAGTGCTTGAGGAAGGGTTGACCACGGACGACCCCAAGAAGCTCAAGGCCATCTTGAAGCGGGCTGACGATTTGGTGAGCCGCTTGGTCGGAAGCTCTGTGATCGAGCAGCATGCCCCGCTCGGGCGCGAGTTTCGCGTCGAGCCTTTCCGGGACCATGGGTTGGAGGCGAACCTGACGCGGCTGTTCGAGTGGGTTGGCCTCTCGCATGAAGAGGCGCGGGAGAACGCGTGGGACCTGGCCGACGCCATCCGGGAGGCCGAACTGGAAAAGATGGAAGAATTTGACGACAAGGACGTAAACTGATATGGAGATTGACCGGAAGTTTCTCTACGAGCTGATCAGGAGATCGGAGCACGCCGAAGACGTGCTTCGCATGTGCGGAGAAATCCGCTTCTTGGCCGCCTTGCAAGCGGCCTTTGACCTAGCAACCGAGCAGGAGCAGAAGGAGGAAATCAATGGCTGACAACAACATGGAAACCGGGCTGGAGATGAGCCGCTCGGCGGACATCATTGAGCGGATGTGGGACTTCTCCGAGAAAATCTGCAAGGCGAAGTTTATCCCGCCTGCCGCGCAGGGAGATCCGGCGAGCGTCTTTTTCCTGATCTCCACCGCTCAGGAACTGGGCTTGCGCTGGACTCACGGACTTCGCAGTCTCTACATGACGCCCGATGGCAAGGTTGGCTTGCAGGGCGACATCATCATGGCGCTGCTGCTCAAGCAGGGCTTCCAGGTGGAGTTTCCGGAGATGACCCCGCAGCGGGCAACGTGCCGCATCACCCGGCCCAATGGCGGCGGTTCTCTGGAGTGGAGCTTCAGCATCCAGGACGCGGAGAAGATCAAGCGCTGGGACAAGCAGGCCGGCCGGTGGGTGAGCTTGGCCGAGAAGCACAACTACAAGTCCTACCCGCAGAACATGCTGATGTGGAGGGCTCTGGCCAATTGCGCCCGGTTCATTGCCGCCGACGTGATGGGCGGAGTCTACCTGCCTGAGGAACTCGAAGAGGTCGCCGAGGTCCAGGCGGCGGACAGCGTGCCTGAAACGGAAGCCTTGCCGCAGCCTGGCGAGACGGCCAGCCCGGTTGGCGTAAAGAAGCTGCCGCAGGCGAAGGAGCCGCAGGCTGATCCGCAGGCGCCGCCCAAGCCGGTGCTACAACCCGAACCGCCAGCGGAGCAACCCGCCGTCCAGGCGCAGCCGGAACCGGAGCCGGATGAGGCGCCGGGCGAAACGGAGGACGACGAGGAGCGATTCCGTGCGGAGTTCAACGAGATCGCAGCCAAGCTCGGAGGCGGAAATCCCGAGATCGGATCCAAGATCATCGGGCGGTTTTTCCGCGGCTACCTCAACATCGCCAGGGGCGCGATGCCCAGGGGCTATCAAAACTACGTCGGGGCGATGAACGCCCTGAAGGCTGTCTTGGATACCGAGACCAAGGACCTGCTGGCGGATCCATTGGCCTTCGGCAACAAGCTGCGAAACCGCAAAGACGAGCCGGATGCCAACCCGGCTGAGAAGCGCATGGCTGAACTCGGATGGCCCGAACCGGTGAAGGAGCTTGGCCGGACCATCATGGCCAAACTCCAGCAGAAACCGGCGCAGTTCGTGCGATGGATCGACACGCCGATCCTGCCGGATCGGCCGCTTTCCAGCTTCTCTCACCAAGATCTCCAGGCGTTCTTCCGGCTGTACCTGATCGCGCTGGGAGATGCATGGGACCTGGCGGAAATCGCCATGCAGAAGGGCATCCCGCTTGCCGAACTGGTGGCTACGCTGGAGCGCATCACCAAAAAGCAGCTGGCGGAATGGGACCTGGACTTCTATCACTCCGTTGTCGAGCAGATCAAAAAGGAGGGCGAAGACAAAGGCGATGGCCAGCAGCCGACGCAGGAGCAGCAGGGGGATGACTTCCTGCTGATGCCGTAGAGGACGCAATGAAGATCAGCCGAGCCCGGCTGTTGCCGCAGTTCAGTTGCGATCGCTGCGGCCGCGAAGCCAAGTGGGATGTCTGGCTCAAAGCCGAAGATGGAGCCGAGGGGTACAGGAGAACACTCTGCCCCTCCTGCTTCGAGCTTTTGAAGAGGACGGTCGAATGGGAACCAAGCGAACTCTCGCCCTCATCCGTTGGGCGCTGAAAGGCTTCTGGCTGTGGCTGCTCTACGCCGAAGACGATGAGCCGCCAAGCCAGTTCTGGCCGCTACTAAAATCGCATGAACATCGAATTTGACGCTGACAGCCATGCCTATTGGCTGGATGGAGAGAGAGTGCCTTCGGTCACCGAAGTCTTGGCGGCCGAAGGCTTGACCGATTACACCTTCTGCAACCGCCAGGACCGGCAGCGCGGCAGCTATGTGCATCAGATCTGCGCCATGCTCGGACGGGCTTGCGACGGGCTGAAGCATAGCCCAGAGGAGCTCATCTCGCTGAGCCAATGGGACCCGGAAGCTACCCGCGAAGACCTGGTGCCATACGGCCTGGCTTGCGCCAGATTCCTCTCTGAGACCGGATTCTGGCCCAGCCATCTGGAACTGCCGGTCGGTAGCCGGAAGTGGAAGATTTGCGGGACACTGGATGCCGTCGGGATCTGCGGCCGGGAACGCTGGCTGGTGGACTACAAGACTGGCCGGCCGCTGGAGGCGGCTTTCCTGCAAGCCTCACTGTACGCTGAGTGCCTGAAGGAAACCGCTGAGATCGAGCCGGACAAACTGGTCGTCGTCTGGCTTCAGTCCGATGGCAGGTATCAAGTGCTGCCGCCGAGACCGCACCCCGGACCGGAGCGACACGTCGCCCTGTGCGCCGTGAACCTCTACCGGTGGCGCAAACAGAATGGTTTACTCTAAAACAAAGGAGGTATATCATATGGCGATGGTGAAAGTAGTGCCTCAGCAACCTGAAGAGATCAAGTCCCTTGCCGTCCGCTGCCAAAGCATTGTCGAGCAGGGCGGAATCGAGCGCTTGGAAGTCGCCGTCAAGACGGTGGTCGAGCGCGGCATTGAAACCGACGAGCAGCGCCACAATGTGAGCGACCTGCTCAAGATGGTCAAGGCCACCGCACAGGCCTTGGAGAAAGAAACCCGGCCGGTCATCTCCTACTTCCACGGCCTGCACAAGATGGCCGTGGAGGCGGTCAAGCCGTTCAAGGATCGGCTGGAACGCATGGAATCCGCGCTCAACCGATTGGCCAGCCGCTACGATCTGGAGAAGCGCGAGAAGGCGCGGCGCGAGCAGGAGATGCTGGCCCGGGCTGCCGAGGAAGAGCGGCGCCGACTGGAACAGGAGGCGCTTAAAGCTCTGCGCAACGGGCAGGTGGAACAGAGCGACAAGATCCTGGAGCAGGCCGAGAGCATCATCGCGCCCGTGGTCGTGCAGGAGAAAACCACCGGAGAAGGCGAAGCCCTGGTGCAGACCTGGGAGGCCGAGGTGGTCGATCCCATGGCGGTGGTGCGAGCCATTGCCGAAGGAGTGGTTCCGCTCGATGTCATCAAGGAGTGGAACTTTGGCTTCATCAAGCGCGAGGCCGCCAAGCTCGGCGGCTTGAACTGGCCTGGCATCAAGGTGACTCGCGGCGCCAGGCTGCGAGTGAGGGTGTGACCATGCAGTTGACAGCCAGAGAAATCGAACGGATGATCTCCGGGACCCCAGTGAAGGAGATCGCCAGAGAGCGCGGCGTCAGCCGGCAGGCGGTGCATTTGGCTCTGCGCGAGCGGGGCATTCAGTTGCGCAAGGTCCGGCCAAAGGCCGAGCCTTGCCCCCGCCGACAGCCGCACAAGGACCAGAAGACCATTCTGCTGGAGAAACTTCTGGCTGACCGCGGCCTGCCCTTCGAGACCATCCGCGTCCGGCCAAGCAAGCGCTCGCAGTTTGCCTTCTACGTCACCGTGGTCAACGGCAAGCGCTGCCGATTGCACATCCTGAAATCTCGCAATCACGGCGTGGGCTCCACCCTCTACGCCGCCACCAACATCAGCCGGGCGGCCGACATCCAGATCTTCTACGTGGAGACCAGCCAGCCGCCGGTCATCTACATCGTCCCAACTAAGCTGCTGAATCCGCGCCGCAAGCGGGTGATCAAGGTATACATACCCGTCGAGGGATTCTCCAAGCGAACACAGAAGAACCGCTGGTGGGAGAAATGGCGAGACGCCTGGCACCTGCTGAACCCAGAGACCACACAGGAGGCCGCATAGCCCATGTCACTGCGTCCCTATCAGCAGGAGTGTGTCTCGGCCATCTGCAACTACGCCAAGGGCGGCATCCGCGAGCAACTGGTTGTGCTCCCAACCGGATGCGGCAAAACACGCATCATCGCAGAGCTGCCCAAGGCCATCCCGGTGCCGCCAGACAAGGCCACCCTGTTCATCGTGCAAACCGATGAGCAGGCCAATCAGACCTTCCGAGCCTTCCGGCAGGCCAATCCAGAGCTATCCGTCCAGATCGAAATGGGCGACCGGCGGGCGGACACTTGGGCCGATGTGGTCATCGCCAGCATCCAGACGCTGAGCGTGCCCGGGCGGCGGGAGAAGTTCGACCCGGACCGCTTTGGACTGATCGTGCCAGACGAAGCCCATCACTCGGTCAGCCGCACCACCTTGGACGCCCTGCGCTACTTCCGCGCGCTCAAGGGCGAAGAGAATCGCAATCCCAACGTGCTTCTGGTCGGAGCCACCGCCACCCCGTCCAGGAGCGATTGCCGCGGTCTGGAGAAGGTCTTCTCCAAGATTGTCTACCACCGCAGCATCCGGCAGATGATCGAGCAGGGCTACCTCGCCGATGTGGTGGTGTACCGCATTGTCACCACCGCCGACATCTCCCAGGTGAGCGTTCACAGCGGGGACTTCGCCAAGAAGCAGTTGGAGGTTGCCGTCAATACCCCGCAGCGCAACCAGATCATCGCGGAGAAGTACCTCGAACTGGGACGGGGACTGCCCTTCCTGGCCTTCACCGTGGACGTGCAGCACGCGCACGACCTCTCCGACGTCTTCCAGCGGTACGGCGTCCATTGCGTGCCACTGAGCGGCAAAACTCCGCTCAGCGAGCGGCGCCGCATCATCGAGGAGTATCAGGCCGGGAAAATCCAAGGACTGGCCAGCTGCGCCGTGCTCCGCGAGGGGTTCGACGCGCCCATCGCCACCGTTGGCTTGATGGCCGCGCCTACCCAGTCCAGCCTGGTCTACACCCAGGAGGTGGGACGCCTGCTCCGGCCCTATCCGCCGCCGGAGCTCCGCAACGGCGTCGGCCACGGCTACGTCAAGGAATCCGCTATCATCCTGGACTTCTGTGACTTCCGTGGCGACCGCCGGATCTTCAATGCCGCCACCCTGTTCGGGCTCAATGCGGACTTCGACCTCAAGGGCCGGCGCGCCCGCAGAGTTGTCGAGGAAATCGAGAAGCTCGAACTGCGCTACCCAAGCCTGGACCTGCGCTCGGCCGCCAGCCTGGAAGACGCTGAGGTGCTGGTCGAGCGCAAAGATCCGTTCTCGACCAGCGGAGTCACCAAGGTGTCCACGCGGCTTAGCCGCTTCGCCTGGCTCATGCAGTCCGAAGACACCTACCGGCTGGCCGCTGGCAGCGGGCTGGTCCTGTGGGTTGAGGTGGATCAGCTGGGACAGGCCAAGGTCTACCGCCGAGAGGCGCCCGCCTACGGCCGCACCCTCGTGGGCGAGTTCGAGGAGATCGAAGAAGCCTTCGCCTACGCCGACAGCCTCGTGCCCGTGGACCGCATCGGCATCACCCTGCGCACGGCCTACTGGCGTCGCCAGCCGCCGACCGAAAATCAGTGCCAGCTGCTTTGGAAACTCGATCCGGGAATCAGGCAGAACTACCGGACCGCAACCGAGTTCTACCAGTTCTGCCTGAAGAAATATCAATGGAGCCGCAAGCGTGAGTGCAACCGAGGAGCGCTCAGCGAGCGCATTGATGCCATCAGAAGTAAGAGGGAGGCATATTGACATGGAAACAACGCGTGATATCCGAGTCTCGGATGCGGTCTCGAAAACCGATCTGATGCACTACACCCGGAGCTTGGTGCGAGCCTACCAGCTCCTGGACAAGGCATTGAATCAAACTGAGATCGGCCGCAGGCTCTACACCATGTTGTACGACTGCGCCGACGTCATCCGCGCCGAATGCGCCAAGATCGCGTCCCGCAATCGCTGTGGGGCTTGGGCGGCCGAGCACATCGGTCCGGTGCTGGCCGCCGGCATGACCGCCACCACGGACATGCGCCACTACCAGAGCGAGCGCTCCATGCTGCGTTGTTTCGGCATCGACACCACCCCTTCGCTGAGTCCCATTGAGGCATGGGAGTTGGTCAAGCCCTACCGGTACGAACCCGTGCTGGCCGAGGAGGCGATTGCGCAAATCTTTCAGACCGCCTGTCTGATCCCGCGCAACCTGGCAGAAAACCCATCGCCAGCTGATGTGCTTTCGGAATTGACCAGACCGCGCAGCGCTGAGTTCCTCAGCCAGATGGCCCGCTGGATCATCCGCTGGTTCATCCGCGAAAGCTGGACCGAAGGCCACTACTACAAGCTGTACCAGGAATCGCTGGAGCGCCAGCGCAAACTGAACCTGCCCGGACAGATCGAGAAGAACATCGTCGCAGCCATTAAATCGGCTAAGTCCTTCAGTACCGAGGATTGGAAATGCCTTCTGGAGGGACGCCTTCCAGAAAGCACCCTGGAATTTCGAGCGGCACTTAGTACTACCCGGCAGTTCCTCCTGGACTATTACCAACTGGCTCGAAAAAATCCTTGACACGGCGGTAAAGCCGGTGTAGAACTGTAAACAGCGCGTCAAGCTGCCCGGTCGGTTTGGCGGCTTTCGCCGTCGTCTCCGAGCGGCCAAAGCAGACCAACCCCCTCCCAGATGGCCGGGCAGCTTTGAAATTTCGGAGAGAACAGGATTCGGAGATGACGGTGAGCGCAGGAGATCGGAGGACCCCGGGCACTCGGGGAACAAACCAGCCGATCCCATACCTCTTCGAATCATCGAGCAGTTCCTCCCCCAAGAACGGCCTCCGGACGAGTGCCCGCCACAGGAGGCCGACTTGCAACTAAACGCTCGTTCCAGAAGGAGACGTAAGCCGTGCCACAAGTAGGACAAGTGTTCAATCCGTACCGAACATTCACTGGTATATTCATCCCTGATGGACTATGCCGGAGCAGGGACGTTCCCAATGGATCAAAGATCGTGTACGGGCGGTTAGCCCGGTACGCCGGAGAGTCCGGAGAGGCGTTCCCGTCGGTACGCACCATGGCCGAGGAAATCGGCATGAGTGAGCGCCAGTGCTGGAGATATCTGGCGAAGCTGGTCCAAGCCGGATTCCTCAAGGTCGAGCAGAGGCCCGGAGACACCAGCGTCTACCAGTTCCTCTGGCACCCCTGCTTCGAGGACACCTCGGCGCCCGGCGTCCGGCTCTCAGCCTCAGGCGGAGGCAACCTCAGATCTTCGGCCGGAAGTGGTGCCACATCTGACACTGGGGGTAGTGCCACATGTGTCACTGGTGGGGGTGCATGGGGTAGTGCCACATCTGACACTGGTGGTAGTGCCACATCTGACACCACCCCAAACCATAATAGTTATATAGATATATATAGTAGTTTAAGAGAATCAGAGGAAGAGAGTCATGTCCCCCCAATAGCCCCCCCACAAAAAAATTCGCACCTCGAAAAAACCCAAGACCAACCCGAGCACAGTAGGCAAGCAGTAGCGGATGTGGATTTGGAAACCCCGGTGGTTCAGTTCTTGGTGCATGCCTGGAAACGCGAGCGCCGGGTGCGGCTCAAGCTGCACCGTGCCTGCGACACCCGCACGGTTGAGAGAATCCGAGATCTGGAGCGGCGCATGGGGAAAGAGTCCTTCCGGCGGGCGGCTCTGGCCTACCTGGCCGAGGACAGCGAATATCTCCGGGAGAAGGGCTGGCCTCTGGCTTTATTCCTGAAGCAGGCCGAGCAGTCCGACGAGGGCGGCACATGGAATAGGCCGCGCCGCGCATCCGGCGGCCACCATTCAATCGGCAAGGCAGGAGTGGTACCTGATACGCCACCCTCCGCTCCGATTGATCCTAGCGCCTCTAATGGCCAAATTCCGTATGCTGCTCAGAGGTGGAACGAGATAGTCACCTTAGGCGAGCCGGTCGAGCGTTGGACCAAGCGCGACCGCGGCCGCCCGGACGACCCGGAGTTCCTGAACGAGCTGGAGAAGATCCTGGCGCTGTGCCAAAAGATCCATGAAGCGCAGGGCGACGAAGCCAAGTGGCTGACTTTTCACTGGCTTCTGAAGACGTCCAAGGATGGAGTCGAGAACTGGTACCGGATCTTGACTGAAGGGCGCGCCTGG
>Ga0078972_1008285_pt1 | contig 21944 bp, 15 predicted proteins | sample YelNatPaOPGAMG01_FD_67568 | JGI IMG/M metagenome (GOLD analysis project Ga0078972, IMG submission 67568) | Hot spring thermophilic microbial communities from Obsidian Pool, Yellowstone National Park, USA - OP-RAMG-01 (SPADES assembly) (version 2) | ecosystem: Environmental > Aquatic > Thermal...
GAACGTACAAGGAGTGTGCACGGCGTTTCGTTACGATACCTGTAGATGAGTTTCGAACATCGTATACACACCACGAGCTGGGTTGTACACTTCAGAGAGTGGAGATGGAAAAGTGCCAGAGGAGCCCTGAAGATATAATAAAGTATGGACCGCTTACGGAGGAGCAAATGGAAAGGAGGGCAAAAGTTCGTGGACTACTCGCATTGGTCAGTACAACCAACGATGGCAAGAAACGTACGGAATTCGTGAATCGTGACTTTGATGCCGCCATCAATATCAGGAGATGTGCAGTGCTGGAGACGAGACCTCCAGAGTAGACAAGAAAGAACTTTGTTGGACAACCGCTTAAATTCGAACTATATAAGAAGAAGGTGGAAGCAGTAGTGGGTGGCCGGTCGAAAGAGACGGGGACGCGTCTGCACGTCAGTTGGAGACGATTTGTCTAAGGCGCATTTGCCGCCACTACGGGATACCGTCGGCGTCGTCCGACTTAGAACGGCTGTGGCGGTGCTACCGTGGCGAACGAGGTTTCCAGAGTGTCATGAGCGTTCCGTCAGAGAGATCACCGCTCTTTGGTCGCGGTACTCTAGATCAAGAAGCAGGATCTCGAGATGTTGGTTCTGATGGAGCTAATATGTCCGCTGTCGCGAGACAAGCTGTGACAGAGCGCGGGCGTCGCGTTCGTCGCACTTTGGTGCTGGTGGCGATAGGGACGGCGCTTCTCTTGCTTCTATTTATTTCATACTCTCGAGAAAGTGGAAATAAGAGCTACGCTGGTCCTGGTGGTGCAGGCGGCACCCAGGGGACGAACGAGACCCAGGACCGCGTACTGAGAGAGATAAGGGCGTTTATAAACCCGCAGGAAGACCCCTGTGAGGACTTTTACGCCTATGCGTGCGGAGGTTTCCTGCGCAGCCAACCCATCCCGCCAAATGAAGCACGGTGGGGCACCTCGGATCTCATGGAGGAGCGCTGCAGCGACGCGTTGCTGCCCATGGTGCAGGCGTTGCGCAGTGGGCGGGCAGTTTCTCGCACGGCGAGCGAGCAGCGTGTGGTCGACTTTTTTGACGCGTGCTTTGCGGCCGGACAACCGAGCGCAGCGGATATCGAGCGCAGCGGAGAAGACGGACTGGCAAATGATGCAAGCTCGGAACTTTTGAACGCATCTGGGTTTGGACGCATATTGTCGCAGTTAGAGACAATCGCTGATCCCACAGAGCTATTTGCGATTCTAGGCGAAATGCATCGCAGCGTCGTCGATCCAGGAGGGAATCTCCCACGACCGTTCTTTTCGTACGAGGTGCTGCCGGATGGCATGCACCCAGAGGTAATGGTGCTGACCATTGAACAAGGAGGGCTAGGGTTGCCAACGCGTGACTACTATCTCGATGAATACTATAAGGATATTCTTGATGAGTATTCGAATCACATAGGTCGCATGCTCACGCTGAGCGGCACTGATCAAGCAGAAGCGATGCAGGCAGCAGCGAACATTGTCGAATGGGAAACTGAGTTGGCCAAGGCTTCAGAAGCAGAAGCAGACCTTGGCGACGATGCCTGGGCCGTCTACAATCCCACAAACTTGACCGCACTGCAGCACGAGATGGCCCCGGCGATCCCATGGACGAACTATCTTGAGAGCCTCCTTGCAGGAACGGGAAAAAACGCTTCTGCGATTCCATTGGTGGTGCAATGGCCCCCGTTCTTGAAACGCTTGAGTGATATGGTCGCACTGAGCTCTATCTCGAACGAGACCAGAAAACTCTCTCTGTACTTGCGCTGGCACGTGCTGAACGCCATGGCGGGAGCAGCCGGCAACTCGTCGCTTGCGGCGGAGCACTTTCGCTTTTTCGGTCAGATTGTTGAAGGTAGACGGGGACTTGCGAATCTATCGAGTCAGTGTCTCGCCCTTGCGGATGCGCATATCGGGGACGATCTTGGTCGCCTCTACGTGCAGCGCTTCTTCTCTCCAGAGCTTCGTGGAAAAGCAGTAGAGCTAATCCGAAGCATCGAGGAAGAGTTTGCGGTGATCCTCAAGCGCGACGATGGAGCCTGGCTGGGCAGGAGCTCACTTCGGGCCGCTCTAGAGAAACTGCGTCTGGTTCAGAACAACATCGGCTACCCGGATCGCTGGCCGGACTACGATACGCTGCACCTCAACGGCTCTGATTTGCTGGGCGACGTGTTTCTCTGTCGGCAGTTCCGCAACGATGCGATCTTGAAACAGATTGGCGGCCCGCGGAACCCAAGTCTCTGGGACATGACCCCAATCACCGTGAACGCATACTACGACCCGCTCTCGAATTCCATGAACATCCCAGCGGCGAATTTCGCTCCAAATTTTTATTCGGCGCTGTACCCAGAGGCCGTGAATTATGGTGCACTTGGGAACGTCATTGGTCATGAACTTGGTCATGCCTTCGACTCAGGCGGACGTCATTACGACGCGCACGGTCGTCTTTCGAACTGGATGAGCCCTCAAGCCGTCCAAGAATACGACCGTAGGGCCAAATGTATGACAAATCTTTACGACCACTTTCGAGTGAATGGACGACCAGTCAACGGACGTTTAACGCTGCAAGAGAATCTCGCGGATCTCACAGGCATGAAGACTGCGTACGCGGCCTATAATCGACTCGTCAAAGAACACCTAACAGAGGCAGCCCGACACCGGGAATGGAACCTCACCCGCAGAATCCGGCCAGACTGGACACCCGAGCAGCTCTATTTCGTCGCCTTCGCCCAGACCTGGTGTGAGAACGAAACTCCCAAATATGCCATGGAAGGACTCGTGGTGGACGTGCACGCGCCCAATCGCTACCGAGTGAATGGGATTCTGAGTCAGTTTCCCGAGTTTGCTGAAGCGTTTCGTTGCCGCAGCGGCTCCGCCATGCACCCGCGGAAAGTATGCGCACTGTGGTAGCGTGCTTGGAGCGCGCGACAAGCCTCGATACGCAGCACCCATACAATCGGACACTGTTCCAGCGATCGTGCAGCATACATAACAAGCAGAGGAAATAAACCTGTATCCGTGTTCAGGAATCCTACCGTACCTTGTTTGTTTATGATCAATAAAACTAACGAAAATCCTATTGAGAAGAGTGATGCATACCTTAACCACACAACGGTAAGCCGCAGAGAACGCTACGCTTTTGATAGAAGCGTCGAGGGGTATCGTGCCAGGCCCCTGCATCTCCTTGTATGTCAGGGCGGTACTGCGATGGGCAGTAGCTTCGGCACCAGCGACAGCGTCTATAGCAAGAGTTCATTCTACGTGAGTTTCCGATCTACGATACTTTATTTTGGCTGCAGTGCGATGCGAACACGCATGTGCCAAGACGGGGTGTCGGACACGTGTCCTTCATCGATCGGTGAGGCGTCTCACGCGGTGCACGCATTGCGCTCAGTGAGCGCATCTGGGGGATCGGGCAGTCATGAGACACGACGCGTATGCCACCGTTGAAGGGAAACGTAATCGTGATCCTTAGCGTCTAGCTCTCGTGTAAAAGTTGTATTTTCGTGAACTTCATAGGCAAGTATAGTCTTTCAGTTCGTTTTTGTTTCAACCCTCAAACAAGTCTAGTCGAGTTTTTTTTCGCAGTATCGAACAGACGCGTCCAAAGAGTGTTCTTTTCCAAAAAAAAAGGAAAGCTATAAAAAAAGTCGACGATCCCGGAGGCCCAGTGTCGCCGGCTGCCAGAAAAAAAAACAAAAAACTGTGCCGAGTCCAGAAGAAAAGGAAGAGAAGAAGGACTGAAAGGTGGAGGCTCTACGTCGAAGGCGGCAAGAAAGACGAATGTACGACGAGATGGTTGTGAAAACCTTTCTTCTTGGCCATATCAAGGATCCCTACAGGGAAAAGTTGCGAGACGCTATCAGAAACCGTGTCGACTCGTACTCCAAGAGTATTCTCAAGGCGTCGTCAGGACTGATGCACTCGGCGAAAGAGATGTATCGCGATGTGATGCACATGGAAACGGTCGAGATTCCGGACGAGTTTTTCGGCAAGACCTTTATTCGACACCTGATGCTTGGCACAGCGGAAGCGCGGAGGGAAACTGAGCTAGTGCATGCCTTCCACGGAAAACATTCCTTCTACAGCTTCATCGGTACTCGATACAAGGGTGACCGGGATATTTACAGCTACGGGGCGATGAAGTACCTCACGAATCTGAAGAATCCTTTGACAGTGAACCTCGAAGGTTTCATAATAAGAGCCGTATTTGCGCTCTATCCCGGGCATCTCTCCCAAAGGGATATGGGCGATTATCAATGGCATCACGAACAATCGCCGGCGTGTAGATGGGATCGAATTCGTCGACAAGAAGGCGTCAAAAGAGATCACGAATGAAGCTTCTGTAATCCGTGCGGCTATACAAGTGCACCGTGCAGTTTTGGGGCTGGCGAATCCGACAGACAAGATATCAGATTTGAAAAAAATAAGGGAAGATACGATCGCCTCGTCCTATGGTATTTTGTGTTTTTGGACCGAGAGCTCGAACGCAAGGCGGAGGTGAAGCTGAGTGAGGAAAAAATGAAGAGTGGGAGAGACGGAAGGCGTTTCTAATGGGGAAGCGCTTCAACGTGGTTCCGTTGGGCAACATCAAGTCACATTTTGTGACTATCGACTCCGGCGTCCTTTACGGCATCATGAGGGAGACCAGTCCCGAGTTCGATGTTAGCAGGGAGGAGTTCTCCGGCGAAAACCGGGAGACGTACTGGAAAGATATCTTCGATTACAAACGTCTGAAAGTGAGCAAGCAAAAGTTGCTCACTGGGATGATCGAAACCGATGGAATACCCATGTGTGTACACTAAAGGCGCTTGAAGACAGATCGTCCAGTTCCGCCCTCGGCTGCGCCCGTGACGAAGCATGAAGAAAAGGAGGAGGCTGGTCCTACGACGCAGGAGGTAGAGGATAACGACTTTGTCGTTGACGTGGCGAAGGATGAAGATGAGAAGGAGGCGGATCCTGCGATGCAGGAGGTGGAGGATAGCGACTTTGTCGTTGACGTGGCGAAGGATGAAGATGAGAAGAAGGCGGGTCCTGCGATGCAGGAGGTGGAGGATGACAACCTTGTCGTTGACGCGGCGGAGCATGAAGAAACCAAGAAGGCGGGCCCTGCGACGCAGGAGTTGGAGGATAACGTCTGCATCGTTGACGTGACGAAGGATGAAGATGGGAAGGAAGCGGGTCCTGCGATGCAGGAGGTGGAGGATGACAACCTTGTCGTTGACGCGGCGGAGCATGAAGAAACCAAGAAGGCGGGCCTTGCGACGCAGAAAGTGCAGGAGAACGACTTTGTCTTTGGCGCCGACCCCGGAAACACAAATATCATATCCATCACCGTATCCAAGCTTCCGGAAGACGGTGCTGATGGTAACTTGCGTCAGAAAGACATGCGTCTTTTGAGGTTCTCCAGAGCGAGATACTATCGAGAATCGGGAATGAGGAATGCGAGGAAGAAAATCGAGACTTGGAATTCAGGAATGAAAGAGCACCTAGAAGCTCTGAGCGAGGTGACTAGCCGAGGAGCGGACTTTGGAGCTTTTCGGACATTCATGGAAGTTCGCATCGCCCATTGGGATGCGCTGTGGGAGGAGTACAGCAAGCCCCGGTGGGCTCGTTTGCGAATGAATTTGTATTGTGGGAAGCAGCGGGCGTTCGCGAACTTTTTCAATCAGTTGAGCGCCCTGAATGAGGATGAAAGTCAGAGGCTCGTAGTAGCGTATGGGGCAGGGCGCTGGGCGCCCAAGAAAGGCACTACTCCAGCTCCAACGACGAGGGTATACAAGGAGTGTGCACGACGTTTCGTTACGATACCTGTAGATGAGTTTCGAACATCGTATGCACACCATGAACTGGGGTGTACACTTCAGAGAGTGGAGATGGAAAAGTGCCAGCGGTGCCCTGAGGAAATCGCAAAGTACGGACCGCTGACGAAGGAGCAAATGGAAAGGATGGCGAAAGTTCGTGGACTACTTGCATTAGTAAGTACAACCGATGATAGAAAGAAACGTATGGAATTTGTGAACCGAGACTTTCATGCCGCTATCAATATACGGAGATGTGCGGTGCTGGAGACGAGACCTCCAGAGTAGACAAGAGGGGACTTTACTGGACAACCTCTCAAAGTCAAACTATATGAGAAAAAGTTGGAAGCAGTAGTAGGTGGCCGGTCGAAAAAGACGGGGAGGCGCCTGCGCGTCAGTTGGAGACGTTTCGTCTAGGGCGCGGTTGCCGCCACTACTGTACACGGTCGGCATCGTCCGACTGCGAACGGTGTTCGGTGCCAGCATCAAAAGTCGTCGCCGCGAGTTAGCACTTCCTTACCAGTCGGCCGCAGCAGAATCGTGTGCTCGAACTGTGCTGTCAATGAACCCGGCACATCGCACAATGGCGGATACGGCTGCACGATACCCACATCACACAAGTGCTTCAGTGCCATGAGGTATCGCTCCTCACCGAGTCGATCCAGATAGCGACGACAGAAAGCCAGCGTTCCAAAATGGCGGTTGATCGTACTCAATAACTGGCGTGCACGCGGCATCCTCAGCGGCACGTGCGACGCTTCGAATACTTTCATGTAATGGGAGCATTCTCCGCTCTCGGTGACGTATGCGCGCCCTGTAGAACCAAACGTCTCAATGGCATACAATTCGCCTTCCTCCATTTTCCCCGGCACACTGCTCTTCACAATGGGCACCGTCTTACCCGCGTGGATGCGGTACCGGTCAATACTGTGTCCGTTGAGGTTACGGATCGAGCGGATGGGCATCACTTTGCCGTCCAGCTCAATCTCGTGGCTCTCCATGACCTCTTGAATGATGGAACCCATCTCGCTGAGTCGCACATCGATCCCTGCTGCTCGAATACCCGCATTGGTCGCTTCACGCACAGCTTCTAGTAGCTTTTCGTAGCGCTCGTCAAACGCAATGGTAAAGGCACAGTCCATAATGATTCCGTCCACATGCACGCCAAAGTCCAGTTTCATCACGTCTGTGTGCTGGAGTCGGGTGTCGTCGCCCCGGTTCGGGGTGTAATGCGCTGCCACGTGGTTCAACGAGCAACCTGTTGGAAACGCTATACCCGCTTCCAAGCCATTTTCCTCAACGAGTGTCCGGGTAGCGTTTTCCAGCTCTTCACAAAGATCAACCAGTCGTATCCCGGGCTGAATTCGAGGCCGGATGTACGTGCGCACGCGCCGGTGGACCTCAGCTGCTTTTCGCGCTTTTCCAATCATATCGAACGAGAGTCGTTCCCGTTCACGTACTTCGGCTTGAGTTGTACGATAAGCTTGGTCTCCGACATAGTCCTGAACCTCGCCAGCCGGGTAGACGCCCTCAGGAAAGAGCCGCGAGATGCCACAGAGTTCTGTGCTACAAGTCGCCTTCGGAAGCGGCTGTGGTACTGGCGACGAAGCAACAGTGCTGTCGCCTCCGCCGTTCTCACTGGCACCTTTTCGCCGTCCACCTCGTTTTCCTCGTCTTTTATGAGGCTTCTTTGGTCCGTTTTCAGACGTGGACGTAGCAGTGACGTCGTCGGCGTCCTCGTCGTCGTCGTCGACGGTCTGTGCGGAGACCGCAGCCATATGGACGTGTTTTGACGACGGCACAGCTGTCGCCTTTCCGAGAGAGAAGTTCATTACCTTGTCGGAAACGGCGAGTCCGGCCTCGAGCCGGGCTTCCGCTTCGACCACCGACTCCTGTGTCATTGCGGGACAGGAACGTTCAGCGGAAACCGATGAATCTGAAGCGGACGTGCGCGGAGACCCGGTGTGGCAGAAGATTGCCTCTGGACCAAACTATACCATGGTGTATATTTATGAATCTAATGTGTAGAAGCGGACATGCGCCCTGCCCTAGCCTCTCGTGCGACGCGATCCGATGCGGCCTCCATGACTCATGAGAGCCCCGTACTATGCGTTCAGTTTTTCCCTCAGGTGTGTTCCATGCCCGGGAGTGTCTCATCAAATGCTTTCTCGCGGTTTATAGCAGATGTGCTCCAAGTGCGTTGATTCAAAGAAATAAAAAACCCAAGGAAAAGGTATGGAAATGGCAGCTGGGGATGCTGGATCGCCCGGTTTCGCCGGGCTCGACAAAAATCAGAAAAAACCCTCTGCTCGTCGACCATCGAACGAAGAAGAAGAGATGAGAGAAGCGAGAGCAAGTGTTTGCCCGACGAGGCGATGACGAGACTGTAGTGACAAAGAGTGCACGCGTTCGGGGAATCCCTGCGTTGATGAGTTCAACCAGAGGCAGGAAACGCATGGGGCTCGCGTACCGAGACTTCAACGCCACCATCAATATCAAAGGATGTGTGGTGCTGAAGACGAGACCCCAGGAGCTGAGGCGAGTGATCTAGCTTAGTTGGACAACCTCTCAGACTCGAAATGTGCAGGGAGAAAATGAAACCGATAGCAGGAGGCCGGTCGAAAAAGACTGAGAGGCGCCCGTGTGTGGCTGAATATCTATACAGCCTATGATCCCGAAACATTATCTTGGCAATATTGACGCACTGTGTGCTCAGAGGACATTTTTGATCAACATTTTTCTTGACGTTTTCATCTTCTTCGTACACAGACTCTGTGCGTCCTTCGCGGCGGTACCTCTTGGCTGTTGTCAGGAGTTGCCATGTTGTCCACTGCATCTCGGGCACCGCCCTGTAGCACGAGAGGACGCGCTCCATCGCTCTGTGCATGCGCTCGATGCGCACAGAAAACTCCCGTCAATGCCCTGCTTTTCTCCGCACATTGCCGTACCCTGGGATATCGTGCTTCTTCTGCACGATCCTGTGGGCGAGTACGCTGTCTGCTGCAAGCGCACAGTTCCAATCGATAAGGGATCGTGGAACGTGATGTTTTCCGTAATGAAACAGGTACTGGCAGGAGAACCAAGACTGGAGCCCGAGCCGATGGAATCCGATACCACTACGCAACCTTCGAGCAAAGCAGTGGTACACTCTCCGCAAGAAGCGCTTCTTTGACGTGACAATTTCAATGGGACCTTGGGATGAGCTGATGAAGCAGTCGTCACAGGACGATGCCGACTTGATTCCTCGTCAATCCAGGCGCGGAGGTTGCTGCGCCCACGAGTTGCCATGAAACAGAACGATCGAGAACCAGACGAATGCATGATTTTAGCGTGCCGCACCTACGGAACTGACAAGAGTGCAAGCTCGTACATATGAATCGCATGATGGTATCGGTTCCGCGACGAACACTCTGTCGGAAGCGTCGCGCACGATATTGATGCTAATGGCGAGACGAATTCCAGCCCCAAGGCATCGAAAGAGCCACTCTGAAAACCAGACCGAGAATCTTGGTTCTAAATTCGAAAACATAGGTCTTTATTGCTGTACTTGGATTACCGGGGTTGTACACCTGAAATCGAGTTCGAGAAAATCAAAGAAAAGGAGCCGAGCGAGCTGCCAGCATTCCATTTTGGTCCGAAACCGGTGTCGATACAGAGAATAAGCATTGTGTTGTGCTGCATCCCGCCTTTACGTCCACGTTCCGTAGCGGCGATAGTCACAACCTCGCATGGAGGCTGGCTACCTCCGCAAACATTCAGAGAAACTTCCTGATTATTCGGCAAAAACTGTGGAATGGCTTGGCGCTGTACATCTACCGAGCGTGCTTCCCCGAGACACACTTGTTCGCGCGGTTCTGGACCCTGTGCACTCAGAATGAATTGCGAGTCTATACCTGCCCATTTTTTGGGTCGCCCCGCGGTTTCCCCCAGGTATCACCCCACGGCACAATGTCCTCGTGCATTACGTAGGAACCGAGAAGTATATGCCACTCACCGTCTTGATGACGCGCTGTCCAGAAACCGGCGCACCGATGCCTATCCCCAGCGGGGAAACAACCCCGCTAAAGAAACGGGAAAGTTCGCCTATCGGGACCCGTGTGCTGCCCACGACAATGTACGCTATTGGCCAAACCTGTGACGTGCTGCCGGATTCAATCGACACTGGCCCCATGGTAGACGAGACTTTCGGAGGCACTGTCGCAGACATTTTCATAGAATTGTGCGAGCAGCCAATACTACTCACGTCGACCGTCGAGTTGGAGCCCAAGCACGATACCTCTGCACCAAACGTCAGCACAACAGGGACAGAGGTGCGTCCCGCGTTCCTTACGAGCGCTGACGTCGCGTACGTTGGAGCCGGCAGTGCCCAGGCGCACTGCACTACCATCAACAGACCAAAAACAACGAGCGCTAAAACTTTCGAGAGCTTCATATCACTTATAATGAAAAGATATTCGATGATGCAAAACTTCACTTTTTCTTTGGAACAATTGCAATGAAAAACAACAATGAAGATCTGAAAAAGTGTCGCCGCTGCACGACAGCCTGATGCCATGCCTGAAGCCACGTAAGCAACAGGCGCCGGCGGCATGGATCGAGCGCATCCGCCAGCTGTCCGTCGGGAATGCATCTGGGGGCGACACGTCATCAGCTTCTGTCAAGCACGATGACCTACAGCCCTAGTAGGCAGCTCTGCTTCCGGGTTTGGTACAGGCACTGAAATGTGTTCTGTGGTGTCCCACAGGGACTTTGGAGGGTCAGTTTAGAAGCTTGCAGATGGAACGTTGGGGTCCGACGAGTTCCTGTCCCGGACTGGCAGTTGATGAACCCCTGGCGGAGCGGTGCTGGGTCGTTGCGCAGCGCGGTGCCTGAGAAGGCTGCCTCAGCGCGTCTGCTTTGAGCTGATTGTCGCGAGAACCGAGCTCGGAAGATGACTGTCGAAGAGGCGCGCTTAACGCTAGGAGAAGAGGAAAGCAACGCCACGGTCTCTGGTTGTCACGGCTGGGGGGCAGCGTTCACAGAAACACAGACTGACAAGCACTTCTTCGGCCGCAGTGTAGGTTTTCTATTGTAACATATCACAGATAGGGAACTTGGACACCATTGCTCCGTAAAGGTCTCTCGCTCTGTGATGTTGGGGCTGCGCTCACACGAGCACTTTCGAGAGTATTGCGCCACTTGGTGCATCAGGGACGCGTACGGAAACAGAGCTCGGGTATGCGCTGCAGTCGGGCACGTTGCAAGGCCCACGGATCTCTTTCGAAGACTCTGTAACAGAGAAACATTCAGGGTCACGCGCCCCGTTGGAGTCAGATGCATCCTGCGAATAAGAATCGAGATACGAGCATAGAGACTGCAGGATATCGCCCCGATGATGATGGTGATTGAAGGAAGACCACTCCGTGTCCGACTCGTCAAACAGGCCGGTAGCCGTTTTACTCGAGCCCCCATGAACCTAGGCTTCTCGCCGCCGAATCCACAGGCCGTGGCACCCTCACCCAAATTCCCCTGATCCGAGTGTACGATCTGTGGCTTTCCGGTTGCCAGGTCTCTACTCCACGAGGAGCATCCCGGGCGAATCCGGATACATCGGGCGCGCGCCCTCTACGCCGCCAGTCGCATTGAATGACTGATCTAGTCCTCCCTATAAACCGATATTTTCCTGCAGCACCCGGAGTGCCAAAGTAAGCCCCGCTGCGGCTCTCAGACTGCGTCTGCGACACGAGAGCCAGCAAAAAAAACACGGAACGGGTCCGACAACACCGGTGTTCGCGCTAGCGCTTCGGCAGCATCCCAACGCCATCCACATCAGCCTCTACGGGTTTTTCCTACGATTGATAATTTTCGCTCACGCGTATCTAACGCCTTCAATACGTCAGTCGTTGCTTTCCCTCCAGCTCAGATGTCGGCAATTGAACGATGATGATGGCAGCACTCAAGCCATCATTTCGAATGCTTCCATTCATTGCTGATTCATTTGAAGCACCGAGGGAGGTTGCGATCTACGCCTCGCTCGGCAGTTGCATCTTTTCCTCTGCATACAGCAGCTGTGCGCCCTTCACATCAACGCCACTTGGCTGTGGTCAGGTGTTCCGATACGCTCACCGCACCCTCTTCTACCGAGCGTGTCCCTGTGGCGCTTCAACGCTTGCTTCATCACGTGGTCGATGCCCGTGACGGGTACAGGAGGCTCGTGTCGATACCCCGCCCCGCCCCGCCCCGCCCCGCTCCCCGGTGTGTCGTATCCTATGATCAGGTGCTTTGGCAGGGCGATCCGCTTGGAGCGTACGCTGCCCGCTGGAGGTGCAAATGCGCGCGCTTTTCTATTCGACAAAGTGGTCCACGGAATGCGATGTTGTTGTCCACGATCGTGCAAGTCCCGAAAGCGAACTCCAGGATCGAGAACAAGCCCAACCATTTCGACTTGTGTACACTCCTTTCCTGTGATGTAGTGTCGCACGCCTCACTGGAGACCCGATCGCTACGAGGATTCAAGTCCAAGACCGATTTGCGTGCAAACTGAAGAGACGCTAGACACTAGGTGCATATCCGATGAAAGGCACCACGGTGGGCTCGAATGCCGTTTTGTCGTTGGCTAGAAATGAATGAATACTTGTTTTCGGAATGCACCAGATTATTTGGCGTGACGAGTCCAGTGAACTTTCCCCATGAACTTGTTCAAAAATCGTCAACCGATGAACGTCGATTTTTCCCGTGTTCAGTCCAGCGTCGCGAATTCATGTGCTCACGAATATTTCTTGAAAGCATATAGATCGTAACTCGACGCATGCGTTATTTGATCATGCTACACACCAAGGGAGATGCTTGCGAGCTCGTGCCTATGCATTGGATATTGATATCGGTTATGTTGCGCAGCCTGGTTCGGGGTCGTCGCGCATCATCCTGATGTCGGTGAGGTAAAGATTTCAAACGGCAACGCCTCGAGGCAGCAGCTCCCAAAAGACGACCAACATACGAAAAGTACACATGAACCCGTTTGGCCTTATCGCTCCATGTTACATATGCTGGTTGTACATCAACTCCAATTTCGGAACGAACCGTAAAGCAGGAACAGAGCGGGCAGTTCAGTGTTCCATTTGTATTTGACGCGGCTGCAGAGATGGATCGTACCTATCCGACACCCGAATGTCCTGTAAGCGCCACTGGAGCCATCAGGTCACATAAAACCCGAGACCAAATTTCCCGGGTGCTGCCTCGTGTCCCTGGGTGCTCGCACCTGTATGCATCGCGTCCAGTGCGGAAAGCATCCTCCGCGCAGCGTCAGCGCACCCGTGCCGAGACCGACTTTCACTCCCTGACAACCGGTAGCGTTTGTGGAGGCGTCAGCAAGGCCGCAGGCGCATCCTCTTCATGGCGTCCGCAAGACGCCAAGGCAAAGCGTAGACACCGCTACAGCCGCTTCAACGTGACGTTGCACCCGGTCAGTGCCCGCGATCCCCGATAGAACGCAAGCGGGCAATTTTACGTCATCATCATTACGAACACTGCTACTCCTGCTACTACTCCTGCTGCTGCTGCTGCTGCTGCTGATATCGGCACATGCACCTGCTGTCGATGTTGTGCAGCAAGCGCATCAGATAGCAGGTCCGATGCCTTGGCCAGGCATCCGGAGCACTGCACGCTTCCATCATACAATTTCAGGTTATGGATGCATCGTACAGTCCAGGCCGCAGCATGCCCCAATGTTGCGAATACCAGCGATACCGGTCGCTTCATGCACGCTGCCTCGTCGAGTTGCTGAGCGCAGCGCGTAGCACAAGTTAGCGTTCGCCAGTACCGATACGATTCGAGTATGACGAGCGGAATCGCTTCCGGACAGTGCGACGTTGCGTTCGGGCACGTGCAAAGACGCCTATTCGACACTTGTGGTGCCGCCTGAAAGCACCAGATGCGGTGCAGCGTTCTCTGCGGAGCCCAGCGGCCCCGTCCATTCCCAGACGAGGGCGCGGCGGCCGTCAGTAAACGTCTCCGAGCGAAGCTGCAAGCGAGAGTCGGTCCGCGCGCGAGCACTCACCCCGTCCCACAAGCGTTGACGGTCGTAAATGTTCGCAATGTCGCCGAGAAGTTCATCCCGCAGGTGCACATCGATGAGAAACGGGGTCACGACATCGGCGCGCCCCCGCTGCAGCGCCACAAGGTATGATCGTTTCTGCTCCTGGAGACGACCATGAACGGCTTGTTGGAGGCTCCGAATCTGTCGCTGGCGTAGTCGCTTTCGTCTCAAAGTCGTAGCGAACATCAGTGTCACGGCTGTGATGCTCCCTAACCAGATCAGACTCCCAAGATGCGCTTCTGTGAGTTGCCAGAGGCGACACCACATCGGCCGCTGTGCATCGGTGCTCCAGTAGAGTAGTAGCTCATCGTCAGCAAGTTGCCCTGTTTGCGTGGCATCAGAATCGGGTTGCATAGACTCATTGCTGGCCATATTCGGGCTGATGTTGCTGTTGCTGTTGCTGTTGCTGTTTGTGCCAGAGTCATCTGCGAGGAGCGGGCGTTCCGCTGCGCCGCCTCTTTGAAACGCTTCCGCAGGAACGGTGTCGTTCGCGTCATCCACGGAGCGCGGACTCCTATGCACTGTGTCATGCGCGCTGCGCGGCTGCTTCACCACGGGATCATCTAACGTATCCAGCGCACGGCGAAAAGCAGCCTTCCACTTGCTGCTTCGAACGAGGCGCTCCATATACGGATGCTGCTCCAGTGCTTCGCGCAGTTCTCGTTCGGTCCATTTCCAACGTATGGCCCGTTCACCACAGCGGTAGCGACCCGCGGATTCGCCGAGCAGGCGGTGGACTTGCCCCTGAATGATGTGCGCATAACGGTTGAGGTCGCGGTCAGGCGCGCATGTACTGCCGAGCACGACGTAGCCGTCTCGGCAGGTAAGCACACCGCCGACACAGATGCCGTGCTCGGGGCACGGACGACATCCAAGCACAGGGCCAGAACCTGACTCTGATGAATCACAAAAGGGAATCGATGGCAAGACGAGATATATGCGAACGGCAAACCAGAGAAGGAGACAGAGCGCTACGAGCACTCTCCAGTGGCTACGGAGCCAGTGACGGTGCTCGAGTGCGCGGTTGCCCAGCAAGGCTGGCTCCCGTCTCGAGACGCGTGAAGCATTCCCAGGAGTGCCCGCGCTCGTTTCCTGCACCGCTGCATGCGTCTCAGGTCGCGCAAGATACCCGTGTGACTCCGAGATAGACGGCTGGTCTCCTGAATGAGCGTCTGTCGACGGCAGCGACCAGGAGGCATGGAACGCTCCCGGTGATCGAGTAGGATCCGTCGTCGTGGCTGAGGTCGACCGTTCAGCGCTGTCGCCTGAACGCTGTTCCAGAGGATGTACAGGTCGTCCGCGCAAGGAGCCCGTCAATGTTGCTGCACTGCTGACGGGCATTCGCTCGCGATGTTGCCGCAAGGTACGAAACGCTTGCAGCGGGCTCTGCGCAAACGGCGGCTCTGGGGCGACAGCGAGGGTGCCTCGAGACAGCGCCGCTGCGCTCCCTCCAGGCGACCTGTTCTCCAAGGAAGCTACTGCTGGAGCTGCTGCTCCGCTGTCGCCGAGACGCTGATGCAGGGCGTCCGTCGCCAAGCTATCCGCGTTTCGACTCAGCGCTGTACTGGTGGCGGCCTCTGGTCCAGATACGAGGTTAGCTTGCTCGGCGCGTATACGCTCGAGCACTGCGCTAACTTGCTCATGGAGCGATGCCAGTCTCGTACCTTCCATTGAACCTGTCATGAATCCCGATGCTGCTTCATCCTGTTGAACAGTGTATGCTCGCGTCGGAGTCGATCGGGTGCCAGCCAGTGTACCGCCCGACGTGAGCTCGCCTGGGCTACCAGTCGAGAGGGCGACAACGTCCTCTCTCGGGGGCATGTGCTGCGACTGCGCCAATGGGTCACAGGTATCACGCAATAAAGGTATCCGAGACGCCTCCTTTGTCTGAGCAGCCGCGTTGCGCGGTTGACGCAACCACGGCACATCACGACCTGCAACGGGCGACGAATGCAGTGAGGATCGCGATGCTCCATCGCCAGCTTCCGGTGTTACTGCTGAAACCTGATGTGTCAAGGCGTGCCAACGCGCGTGAGACTCCGCTTCAGCAGGCAGCACCTGCTCAGGGTACTCGACATATTCCATCGGTTCTAATTGATCATGCGACTTCACCATGCTAAGCACGTCGCGTAACGCTTCCCGGAGTCCGAGCCCGCTCGACGTACTCGGCCCTGCACCATTCGATGCAGAGACGGTAGGACTCGGCGATCGACCTTGCTTCGTTGGGCGAAATTCGCGCGTAGTGTCCTGCCAGGTTGATGAAGCTCGTGGACTCGCGCTACGATGTCGGTCGGGACTGGATGTACGCGTTGATGTGGCGTTTGCAGAGAAAGGCCTTCTGCGCAGGTCCTGGATCAGCGACGCAGGTGAAAGCTGCGCCTCTGACCTTGGACGCACACTCCAGAGAAGTGGATGTTGGGATTCTGCCCAAGCCCCGCCGTCTGGAGAGCGATCCTCGGGAATATCGTCCCCGACGAGTCGGCGCCGAGCCTCCTCGCCGCGCAGCGGTGAGCGCCGCACTCGTTTCCTCCCAGAACTCGAGCCGTCCACACCAGAAGATCCTTGGACAGCTTCCGTCTTTCGAGCGCTTCGCTTCTGGCGTGTTTTTCTTGACGTTGCGGTGACACTCTCCGAGCTAGAGGGTCGCTCGGGGGCCTCCGACTTGCCCACACCCCTGTTTGAGTCCTGTTGCTGTCGTTCGGCTTTTTTGGGCGTTCTCGGCGCACGAGTAGTAGGTAGCTTTCTTTCGTCTCCAAGAGCTGACTGTCGTGGTCGTGGTCCTGGTCGTCGTGGTTCCCGTGCCTCTTCTTTCGGCAGCGCTCGTGGCGGATTCTGCTTCGTTTTCTGGCGCCGTTGCAGCCGCTGGTGCACCTGCTCTACTGCTTCCACGAGCTCGGCTTTGGTTGGACGCTGCTGAGCAGGCATGGCAGACGGGTCGTGCTCCAACAGGTACTGCTTCAGTTCTCGCACCTTCCATTGCTTCCAGTCCGTCATTGGAGTACTCAAGCGAGACGCTGGTAAGTTGCGAAACGCGTTGCGCGACAACGCTCGAATCCTCCATCCGCGGTGTTTTCGAATAGGGCGCTGATTCGGAACGCGCCTTTTCTCATCAGCGGTGGAAAAGGTTTTGTATGAACCAGGGAGTGGCGAGTGCACCATACAGATCACCTTTTTATGCGAATTGCTGACGAGTCATTTACTTCGAAGAACAAGTACAGTGGCGCCGTTGCCTGATCTGGCTTTTGGACAGCTGCTTCCAAAGTTACCCGTTCGTGCGGCTTCGAGGTAACGAGGCCAGAGCCCTGGCCGTTTACGCCGTTCCTTACCGCGACGTTTTCCCGGCAACCAAGTTCCACCAAGGCAGCCAGCTGAAAGCAGACCTCTTTGGCTGCACGCTGCAGCCCGAAGACTGGGCTCTATCCAGCTAGACTCGAACGATGCTCAAGCAAAAACGCTTGTGTTGCAGGGCAGGTTTGTGTGGTAAACCCCCGGGAGAGAATCTGACTATCCTGAAACGGAGGGCACGCTTGCACGTACAGCACAAGCGAGGATGTCTAGTGCGCTGCAGAAGTTCTCGCTTCGAGCGCTTCTAGTTTCTCCAGAAGGGTGTTACAGAGCTGGTGCAGCTCCTCGTTCTCGTCGCGCAAACGCTCAACCTCCGCAGCGTCTATGCCAAGGGCTGGGGTTGGAACTGGCTTTGGCCGCTGCAGTTCAGCACGGAGCGACTCGATGGTCTGCAGATGATCATAGGTGCGCGCTTTGAGGCTCTGGTTTTCATTATTGAGCCTTTTGAGTTCGCGCTGGAGCGTTTCTTCCCTGGAACGTGCAGCTGCCAGCGCGGAGCGGAGTTCCTCCAGCTGGGGTCCCAGCGGGGCACTCGCATCACCTAGCAGGTTACTGGACCCACTGACTGCGAGTTCCGAACGCAACACCTCCAGTTCGGATTCGGCAGTTTGAGCCCTGGAGCGCAGCGCTTGCATCTCGTTTTCAAGAGCTACGATACGCGCCTGCAGTTGCTCTTGCGAGCTCTCCGCTCGACGGTACATGTGCATGGCTTCGCTGATAGCGGCGTCTTTCTCTGCGCATTCCGTACGCTTGGCTTCAAGGGCCTTTTCCAAAGACGTAATGGTGGCGTCCCTGGTCATCACGTCGTTTTTGCTCTGGCTAACCAGCTGAAAAGCCTGCGTCAGTTTCTGTTCGGCATGGTGCTTGAATTCCCGAAGGTATCGCTCCATTTCGTCCATTCTTTCGGAGGCTGTCTGGGCGATGGCAGTCGCTCGTCGCTCATTTTCCTGAGCGACTTGAAGCTTTTCTTTCAAATCTCGATACCTTGAACGAAGCTGTTCGAAAGCTTCCGTACATGTGAGCAGATCAGCCTTCAACTGATTGTTCTCCGTGTCCAGGTTAAGGAGTTTGGTGCGAACACTGCAAGCCTGCGACTCGGTTTCGCTCTGAATCAACGTTTCTAAAGTCGCCTCATACTGTTGTAGAATCGCAGTCAGTTCTCGGTTCTTTTCAACGAGCGCAGCGTCGGCCTCGGTCTTATTCAGTGGCGCATTTGATGCCGTTTCAGGCCTGTGCACGGCTGGTGGTGCACTGCGCAGGGCGAGCGCCGTTCGGCTGCCGTTGTCTCGCGTGCCGCCTGCCTCGGTATTCTCTTTGTCTGCAGAAGCCGCACTTGTGGTAGACAGAGCATTCTCGTGCGAGCTTACGGGTGAACCCGTCCTGGGACAATCCAGGGAAGCGTTCCTCTCGTTCCTTGAAACGAGTGAGATATGCTTGCGTACGGACAAGGAATAGTCGAGGACGCTGCTAGCATTGGCTGCCAGCGGCGCTGCCCAATGCTCTAGATCAGCTTCAAGCTCGAGTTGTGGGCTGATTTTTGCGGATGCATCCGTTTCCTCACTCGTGGCTTTTTTCCTGTCACCCGAGAGCATGGTCGCACGAGCGTGACTGCAGCTAGCGCCTGTCATGTCCGTCTGAAGCTCCTCTACTTGTGGTGACGTTTCACCAGCGTCCGCTCGTTGGACCTGTTGCTGTTCGTGTTCATCGCGCTCGACGGAGCAACGCTCTTCATCCACTTTCACTGCCAGCTCATTCAGCGCCTCCAACGCGGCGTGTGCGACTGCAGTCGCGCTCGTGACGTGCGCTGTCACCGCGCTGTAGACGCCCTGGTGCACACGAGCGTGGAACGTGCGAGCCCATGCCTCAACATGACAACGACGGCCGCTGTCAACGGTCTCTATGCACTGTTGTAAGGATGCCGCTATCTGGTGAACAAGGCGACACGCACTCGCCACAATAGACGGACGCAGTTCCTCTGCATGCTGGCACAGGGCCACACCGAGACGCCCAGCGCCCTCCACCGCGAACAGCTCGGGAAACCTAGACAGCCACGCCAGTGCTGTCGTCGTTTTCAGACTTTCGCAGAGGCGATCAAGCGCTGTTCGACGGTCAGACCACGTATAGCCGGCAGCTCGCCCCTGTAAAACTACTTGAAGCGCGTTCGAGTCCGCGTCCTCACCGGCCGTTGTCAACGTGTCACAAGCTTCGACATCTCTTCTCTTCGAGACAGGCGTGTCTGACTGCATCAGCATACCAGATGACCCGCTTTAGGTGTCTGCCCGTGGGAAATGAGCAGCTCGCCGCCAAACGTTTTTCAAATGAAAAACGTTGCTGCCAGCAGTGTACCGTAGTGGCGGCAAACGCGCCTTAGACAAATCGTCTCCAACTGACGTGCAGACGCCTCCTAGTTTGTTTGGAACGTCCACCTACTACTAGTTTCAATTTTTTCTTATATAGTTCGACTTTGAGAGGTTGTCCATTAAAGTTCTCTCTTGTCCACTCTGGAGCTCTCGTCTCCAGCACCGCACATCTCCTGATATTGATGGCGGCATCAAAGTCACGATTCACGAACTCCATACGTTTCTTGCCATCACTGGTTGTACTTACTAATGCAAGTAGTCGCCGAACTTTTGCCCTCCTTTCCATTTGCTCCTCCGTCAGCGGTCCATACTTTATTATATCTTCAGGGCTGCTCTGGCACTTTTCCATCTCCACTCTCTGAAGTGTACAACCCAGCTCGTGGTGTGTATACGATGTTCGAAACTCATCTACAGGTATCGTAACGAAACGCCGTGCACACTCCTTGTACGTTCTTGTTGTTGGAGCTGGTGTACACCCTTTTTGGGTCTTCCAGCGCCCTGCTCCGTATGCTACGACGAGCCTCTGACTCACATCCACCTTCAGGGCGCTCAACTGATTGAAAAAGTTCGCGAACGCCCGCTGCTTCCCACAGTATAGATTCATACGCAGACGAGCCCACCGAGGCTTTGTATACTCCTCCCACAGCGCCTCCCAATGAGCAACGCGAACTTTCATGAATTTCAGAAAAGCTTGAAAGTCCGCTCCTCGGCTCGTCACCTCGCTCATAGCTTCCAAGTGGTCCTTTATTCCTGCATTCCATGTCTCAATTTTCTTCCGCACATTCATTATTCCGGATTCTCTTTAGTCTCTTGCTCTCGAGAACCTCAGAAGACGCATGTGTTTCTGACGCAAGTTACCGTCAGTACCATCGTCCGCAAGCTTGGATACAGCGATGGATATGATATTTGTGTTTCCGGGGTCCGCGCCAACGACAAAGTCGTTTTCCTGCATTTTCTGCGTCGCAGGATCCGCTTGTTTGTTTTCTTCATGTTTCGCCGAGCGCGAAGCCGAGGGCGGAACTGGACGATCTTTCTTCAACCGCAGATAGTGTACACACATGGCTACTCCATCGCTTTCGATCAACCCAGTGAATTCCTTTTTCTTGCTGACTTTGAGCCCTTTGAAATTGAAGATATTCTTCCAGTACGTCTCGCGGGTTTCGGCGGTGATCTCTGTGCTCCTTACATCGAACTCGGGACTGGTCTCAGTCATGATGCCGTAAAGGACGCCGGAGTCGATAGTCACCAAATGTGACTTGATGTTGCCCAACGGAACCACGTTGAAGCGCTCGCCCATTAGGAACGCCTTCCGTCTCTCCCACTCTTCATTTTTTTCCTCGCTCAGCTTCATCTCCGCTTTGCGATCGAGCTCTCGGTCCAAAAACACAAAATACCGTAGGACGAGACGATCGTATCTTTCCTTATCTTTTTTCAACTCTGATATCTTGTCTGTCGGATTCGCCAGCCCCGAAACTGCACGGTGCTCTTGCATAACCGCACGGATTACAGAAGCTGCATTCGTGATCTCTTTTGACGCCTTCTTGTCGACAAATTCGATCCCATCTACACGCCGGCGATTGTTCGTGATGCCATTGATAATCGCCCATATCCCTTTGGGAGAGATGCCCGGGATAGAGCGCAAATACGGCGCGTATCATGAAACGTTCGAGGTTCACTGTCAAACGATTCTTCAGATTCGTGAGGTACTTCATCGCCCCATAGTCGTAAATATCCCGGTCATCCCTGTACTGGGTACCCTCGAAGCGGAATTCCGCGAAGTTTTCGTGGAGGGCATGCACCCGCTCATTTTCCATCCGCGCTTCCTTTGTACCAAGCATCAGCTGACGAATAAACTTCTTATCGAAAAACTCGTCCGGAATCTCCACCGTTTCCATGTGCGTCACGTCGCGATACATCTCCCGTACCAAATGCATCAGTCCTGACGACGCCTTGACAATACTCTTGGAGTACGAGTCGACACGGTTTCTGATAGCGTCTCGCAACTTTTCCCTGTAGGGATCCTTGATATGCTTAAGGACACCGGCTTTCACCACCATCTCGTCGTACATTCGTCTTTCTTGCATCGTTCGACGTAGAGCCTCCCCCCCCCTTTGGTCCTTCTTCTTTTCCTTTTCTTCTGGACTTGTCACTGTTTTTTGTTTTTTCTGGCAGCCGGCGACACTGGGCCTCCAGGATCGTGGACTTGCTTTTTCATCACTTTCCTTTTTTTGTTTGTTTTTGAAAAACAACGCTCTTTGATCCCTTCTGTTATACACAGCAAAAAATCAATCGAGCATTTTTCCTTGAGGTTTGAAACACAAATGAACTGAAAACTGTACTTTGCTACGACC
>Ga0078972_1008286_pt1 | contig 21942 bp, 23 predicted proteins | sample YelNatPaOPGAMG01_FD_67568 | JGI IMG/M metagenome (GOLD analysis project Ga0078972, IMG submission 67568) | Hot spring thermophilic microbial communities from Obsidian Pool, Yellowstone National Park, USA - OP-RAMG-01 (SPADES assembly) (version 2) | ecosystem: Environmental > Aquatic > Thermal...
GTCCTGATTGAGCAGGATAGCCTCATCGAAGCCAAGTTCATTGGCCTCTGTTTTGGCCAGAGCGCTGTTGACATAAATGCCAGTTATCTTCCCCCTGGGTGGTATCATAGTATCGTCCACACGCCTCCATGAAGATGTGCAGCAGCGGACTCCCTTATCGGTGTCCAGATAGGCGGGGAGGGTGGTGACGATGATAAAAAAGTCATCTTCCAGGTCGTGCAAACGGACGCCGACAGCCTGTGAGCTCTTATAGGCCAGTGGGCGGATATACACATCCTCGCGGTAACCGCTCTTTTCTACCAGTTCTGTGGTGATAGAACAGAGTTCTTCTATGGAGTAGGGTAGGCTTATCTTCAGCAGACGGCAACCTTTTTGCATGCGCTCGTAGTGCTCTCTCATGCGGAACAGGTATAGTTGTTCCTGTTCAGAATTCCAGTTACCGCGGATACCCTCGAAGCAGGCAGTGCCGTAGTGCAGCGCGTGGGTCAGAATGCCAATCTTAGCTTCGGCAAGCGGCATGAACTGTTTTTGGAAGAAAGCGTAGGGTGGCATGCTTACATCTCCTTTCCCCTGCGAAAAATCCAACTCGAAAGCGATGGACTTAATTATAAACTCGGAACCGTATAAAGGCAAGGGCCTGGGACAAGTGGCGGCAGTACGTGTGCGTCGAAGCGCGATGCCGGCTAAGGGTTCATCTCTTTCAGATGACTGGCGAAGAGGTCTGTAAGGAGCAGAGTACGGCCGGTCTGAATAGAGGTGAAGCCATACTTCTTGCGAATGCGGTCGATTGCTTTATCAAGGTATTCGAGACGCTGTGATGCTGGTTCGAAGAGACGCAGTTGCCTGCCGAAGCTGGTAAGGGCAGAGGCCTCGACGCCGATGAGGCGGATGAGTTTCCGCCTGTGAGAAAGAGCTTTGTGGAGCAAAGCTTCAGCCCTGGAGAAGATGACATCATCGCTGGAAGTTGGCTCTGTGGCTGTGGAACTGCGGGTTATGGTTTCGAAGTCGGCGTACCTAAGTTTCAGGGTTACCCGCCTTGCCTGTCTGGCCTGATAGCGCAGTTCAGCCCCAACTTGCTCGCAGAGGTAGCGAAGCATGGCTTTGAGGAAAGGTAAGTTCAAGGTGTCTTCGGCGAGTGTGGTCTCCCGGCTGATCGATTTAGCTTCACCCGGCGGCTCTACTTGCCGTGTATCAATGCCGTTGGCGTAGTTATGCAGGATGGTTCCAGTCGCTGCCAGGTACGATTTAAGTAAGGGTAGGGGGTAACGCAGCGAGTTGTCCGATGGTGGCTACGCCCAGTGACTTGAGTATAGCCTCGGTCTTTCTCCCCACTCCAGGCAGACTGTTTATGGGCAGTGGGGCCAGAAACTCTCTTTCGTTGCCCGGCTCCACCTCCACCAGACCGTCCGGTTTTCCTGCATCAGAAGCGATTTTGGCTACCACTTTGCAGGTAGCAATGCCTATTGAAGCTGTCAGCTTGAGCTTCGTCTTTATTTCGCTTTTTATGTGTTCAGCCATCTGGCGTGGTGTCCCGAAACTGTAGCAGCCGGTGGCATCCAGATATGCCTCGTCCAGACCTACTGGTTCCAGGCAAGGGGAATATCTAGCCAGTATTCTCAGAAACCTTTCTGAAGCTTCCCGATAACGGGAAAAATTTCCTTCGATGAAAATAGCCTGAGGACAGAGCTGGTAAGCCCGGAACAGTGGCATACCCGCCTTGATGCCAAAGGTTCTAGCTTCGTATGAAGCTGATGCCACCACTCCCCGTCGGTCTGGTCTACCGCCGACGACTACGGGTTTGCCCTGCAATTCCGGCCTCAGGGACTGTTCGACGGAAACGAAAAAAGCATCGAGGTCAATATGGAAGATGCAGCGCAACATAGCTGATGGGATTATAGGGCGCTGCCATGCGAGCCATCAACTGGCAGTCTGAGACGATAAATGTGACACACAGATTAAAGGTAGGCGTACACCTTGAATGGCTTGTTAGGCGCTCTTGAATTTAGGGTAAGGCACTTTTCTGGCGTTGAGGCCAAGTTCCCTAAGCCCCTTGTTACGCAGGATGTCGAGCAAGGACTCCAGCTGCTTCTTCTGGTCTTCATTCAGGGCTGAGATTATTTTGTGGATGGAAGCCCTCTTTAAAGCCTGGGCGAAAGCTTTTTCGCCCTCCTCGGTGAGACTGACCCTGATCAGGTTCTTGCGATGCAGGTCTTTAGACTTTTGCACCAGTCCGGCCTTGGTCATCCTGTCGAGAATTCCGGAGACTGAATGAGGCCGACGGAACAACCAGCGGGCTATGTCTGCTGGTGTGGCTTTATCACCGATGGCTTTTATGGCGAACAAGACCTCGGCCTGCATCCCTGGAAGTTTGTATTCCTTTAACTCCTGTTCTCGGGCATAGAATATTATGTCAGCGACCTGATGCAGTAACAACCAGAGGTTGTAGTTGCGGTCTATATCTGTAAGCTCGGGCATTACATTTCCTCCGTGTCGAGTTTTTCAGAAAGGCTCGTCCTGAGTAGTGTCGACGAGTCGCAAGCGCACAGAGTGTCCATTATAACAGCGGCACTATCGTTTGTCAAAAACGGAGTTCGGCGTGAGTCCTGCGAGATGCGTTACTCGAGCTATCTAGTCAGGCACAGAGTCAGGTGACTCACCTTTGGGGGTGACAGCCCTGACCCGACGCTCGAATTTTTTTCTCTCCATAAGCACATAGCTCCGACATTTCAAGCACCTTATGCGGATGTCAGCCCCTACCCTGACCACCTCCCACTGGTCATTGCCGCAGGGATGTTTTTTCTTCAAGCGGACTATGTCACCTAGTCGGATTTCCATCTTGTTTGCTGCAGAACCTGATATGGCGAAGCTTTAGGGAAGTTTCTTCTCCGAGACGACCCGGTTTATGCTGTCTCTAAGCTGTTCAGCTGCTGTTCTGGCTGCCCTGGCGAAACCTTTGTCCGAAGCCGCATAAAGTACCTGTCGGGCAGCGACGATGATAGCGTTCTCGCCGTGCTCGTTGGTGCCATAGCGCACTGCTGATGCCATGTCACCGCCTTGAGGTCCAATGCCCGGGATGAGCAGTGGCATATCGGGACAGAGCTGGCGGACTGCTTTCAGTTCCTCGGGGTAGGTCGCCCCGACAACGAGCCCGATATTGCCGCGGGTATTCCACTCCCTGGCTTTTCTAGCCACCAGCTGGTACAGTGGGACTCCATCGGAGCTAAGTTGATTCTGAAAGTCAAGCGCTCCGGGGTTCGAGGTACGGCAGAGAATGAAAATACCCTTTTCCTGATAGCTGATGAATGGCTCTACAGAATCGAAACCAAGATAAGGGTTTACTGTAGCGGCATCGAAGCCAAAGGTGACAAAGAGAGCCTTGGCATAAGCTCTGGCGGTGTTCCCGATATCACCCCGCTTGCCGTCAGCGATAATCGGGATATGTTTCGGGATGTACTCGAGGGTCTTCACCAGTAACTGTATCCCGTCTACCCCCAGTGCCTCGTAGAAAGCTAGGTTGGGCTTGTAGGCGCAGACAAGGTCATAGGTGGCATCAATGATTGCCCGGTTAAAATCGAAGATATCGACCCCGGGGATGAGTTCCGGATCCGGGTCGAGTCCGATGCAGAGCAGACTGCTGTTCTGACGGCTGGCCGTGAGCAGTTTGTCCAGGAAATTCATTGTCTTCACAGATTATAGACCAGCGGCGCCACTTCTCCAAGTTTCTCCCTGGATGGCGGTTATGTTAGTACAGGCACCCGATGATATAATTCTGCCATGATGGACTTCACCGAGGCTGAGAAGTATATTCTGAGCTTTACTGACTACGAGAAAATCCCGGGCTTTGCCTACACGGCAGCTAATTACGATCTGAGGCGAATGGAGGAGCTGCTTCATTTGCTGGGTGACCCTCACCTGGGCCCAAGGACGGTGCACATCGCTGGTACCAAAGGCAAGGGGAGCACTGCGGCGATGGTCTCCCAAGTACTTGTCGCGGCTGGTTACCGGACGGGGCTGTATACATCGCCTCACCTTCATACTATCAGGGAGCGAATCAGAGTCAACGGCATTATGGTCTCAGAGGAAGAATTCGCTGCTCTTGTTTCCGAAGTAAAACCGGCAGTGGAGATGGTGAACAGGGAGACAAGGTACGGCATGCTGACCACTTTTGAGATATTGACTGCGGTGGCCTTGGCCCATTTCAAGCGCCGGGAAGTGGAACTTCAGGTACTTGAGGTAGGGCTTGGTGGCAGGTTGGATGCCACGAATGTAGTTCATGGCGATGTTTGTGTAATCACATCTATCAGCCTCGACCATATGGAGATACTGGGTGATACAGTGGCAAAAATTGCTGCGGAAAAGGCGGGTATCATTAAGGCGGGCAGCATAGTGGTCAGCGCACCGCAGGTCCAAGATGCTGCCGATGTTATTCAGACGACATGCCTCGAGAAAGATGCGGAGCTAGTAAAGGTAGGCACGGATATCACCTGGCAGAGGACAGGCGGTGACGAAAGCCGACAAACCTTGATTGTATCTACCCGAAGAGACAACTATGAACTGGAGATACCGCTCATTGGTGAGCACCAACTGGAAAATGCGGCTACCGTCATCGGGGCGCTGGAGGCACTGATGTCATTGGGGGTAAGGATTCCGAAAGAAGCTATCGTTCAAGGGATGAGACAGGTGGTATGGCCGGGGCGGCTTCAAATCTTGAAGCGAGAGCCGCTGCTGGTGGTGGATGGGGCGCACAACGCCGATTCCATGCGCAGACTGGTGGCAGCGGTCAGGAGCTATCTGAAGTATGATAACTGCATACTTGTTTTCGGCACGTCTTGCGACAAGGATATTGCCGGGATGGTGAAGGAGGTAATCCCACTAACGAGAAGCATTATCGTCACCAGTTCCATCCACCCCAGGGCAGCTTCCGCGGCGGTGCTGCTGGAGGCGTTTAGCAGTGCTGGAGTGAAGGTGGAACAGTGTCCTAGTGTCCCGGAGGCGGTCTCTCTAGCTTTGAGCAGGGCCCGGAGGACTGACCTGGTGTTGGTCACTGGCTCTCTCTTTGTAGTTGCCGAGGCGCTGGACTATGCTGCTAGGCAGTTGGCTTGAGACGCTGGTCGGCAGAGGCGGTGGTGGTTGGTGAGGAGAGCGCCTCTTCTGGCAGCATCTTATCAGTAGTTGTTGGAGTGCCATGGTATGGCTGCACAGGTTCCACTGAGAGAAAAAGTGACAGGTGCAGTGCCATTTCTGGTTCCTGTAGGTTACGGTATAGCTGCTGTGTTCGCCGCGGAACTCAGCAGTAAACTCTTGAAGTTTGATGCGGTCCGGCTCTTGCGCGTAACGCCTGGCTTTCTCGATCTTACCGATAAGGCTGGAATGCATTATGTTTTCGCTTAATAGTATATACTGAACTGCACGGGAAGTCCACCGAACAGGACGGTATCTCGAACATCGGCACATTATTTCCGACACCTACCATGCCACCACGTCCCCACGGCTGACGCCGAGATAAACGTTGACATGGTATAATTATAGGAACCCCGGTCAGGGAAGCTCATATGCGTGATGTGATTTTTGACGCTTTAAAAGGTCACAGGGCCGACTATGTGGAAGTGCGAATAGAGGAAAGCCGGTCGGCGCGGATTACCTATCGGGGTGGCAGGCTAGAGGAAGTCGGCAGGACCTCAGTTGTGGGAGGTAATGTGCGGGCGCTGGTGAAAGGGGGCTGGGGGTTCGTCAGCTTCAATAACCTGGACGGGCTTAAGGAGAAGGTGGAGCTGGCAGTGAGGCAGGCGTGGCTGGTGGGAAAAGAGACCAGCAAGCTGTGCTTTACCGGTCCCATAGTAGATGTGGTGGTGCCGGATGTGAAGAAGAACCCGGCACAGGTACCACTAGCGTTCAAGCAACAGTTGCTCGAAGAATATAACGACATTGTGATGGCTACGCCGAAGATACGAAGCTGTCAGATCAGCTATCAGGATAGCGAGCGCAAATTGGTGTTTGCCAACTCGGAGGGCAGCTATATAGAGCAAATAAAACTGGACATCAGCCTGCGGCTTTCGGCGGTAGCTGCTAGCGATGGGGAGGTGCAGCAGGCAGGCTTGAGCCTGGGCAGTCCGGGAGATTTTACAGTGGTGGAGGGGTTGCAAGAAAAGGTTAAGGAGACTGCCCTTCGGGCGGTGAGGCTGCTTTCGGCACCCTATGCCAAAGGCGGTGAATATACTGTGGTGCTCGACCCGATCCTTGCCGGCGTGTTTGTCCACGAGGCATTCGGGCATCTATCCGAAGCTGACCATGTCTATGAGAACCAGAGGCTTCAGGAAATAATGGTGCTGGGGCGAAGGTTCGGTAGCAAGGAGCTGAACATTGTTGACGGTGCTGCTATCCCCGGGCTGAGGGGTAGCTATAAATATGACGACGAGGGGGTACCGGCTACCAAGACGTATCTTATGAGAGAGGGCGTGCTGGAGAGCAGGCTGCATTCCAGAGAGACGGCAGCGAAGATGGGGGAGAGGCTTACTGGCAATGCCCGGGCAGTAAGCTACTTTTACCCGCCAATAGTCAGGATGACCAATACTTACATAGAGCCCAAGGATGTTTCCTTCGAGGACATGATAAGCGATATCAAGGAGGGTATCTATGCCAGGGACTGGTATGGGGGTACCACCAGTCTAGAGATGTTCACCTTTTCCGCTGGAGAGGCTTACATGATACGCAACGGCAAGGTAGCGGAGTTGCTTCGTCCAGTGGTGCTAAGTGGCAATGTGTTTACCACTCTGATGAATATAGATGCCATTGGGAATGATCTGGAGATGGAGCAGGGTGGGGGTTGTGGCAAAGGCGACCAGTGGCCCCTTCCAGTCTCCAATGGTAGTCCCCATATAAGGATACGGCGGTGTCTAGTGGGAGGGAAACAATAATAGAGGAGATTCTGGAAAAAGCGAGGGAAGTGACTGAGCAGGCTGAGGTGTTTCAAGCCATCTCAGTGGCCACGCCAGTCCACTTTCATGCCAACCGGTTAAAGCAGGCAGAGACCAGGGAGAGCACTGTCACTGCGCTAAGGATTGTGAAGGAAGGGAAGGCCGGGTTTGCCCAGGCGAGCGGTTTTGTCAGACCGCTAGACCTGGTGGAAATGGCCCTGGAGGCATGCTACTTCGAGGTACCCAAGGGTTTCACCTTTCCAGCCAGAGTAGTCTGCACCGAGGTGGACGTCTTCGATCCGGGAGTGGACGAAGTATCCGTTGAGGATATGGCTGAGCTGGGGCAGCGTCTCATCGATGCTGTCAGGGAACATACGCCTGAACTGCTCTGTGATGCTCTAGTGGCGAAGCGGGTTACCTCGGTGCGCATAGTCAACTCAAACGGTGGCGAAGCCAGCTACAAGAAGAGCTACTTTAGGGTGGGTGTTGATGGCATGCTGGTCAGAGGTGAAGATATGCTATTCGTTGGAGACAGCCAGAGTTCTTGTTGCCGGCTGGTGGACTTCATGTCGGTGGCTGATGAGGTGAAGAAACAGCTAGAATTGGCGAAGCGTAATGCGACCATAAGGGCTGGCTTGATGCCGGTGGTCTTTACCGCCTACGGAGTCGCCAGTTGTTTTCTGCCCTCCCTTATGGCAGCGTTCAATGGGAAACTTGTATATGATGGAGCTTCGCCATTGAAGGACAAAATGGGACAGCAGGTGTTTGATGCCAGGTTCAATCTCTGGGATAATGCTACTCTGCCATTTCAGGTTCGAAGCTATCCCTTCGACGATGAGGGGGTGCCGGGCCAGCGAACGTCCCTGGTAGAAAAGGGGGTGGTATCGAATTTCCTTTATGACCTACACACTGCTGCTTTGTCAGGCTCCAGAAGTACCGGCAATGGCAGTCGGCAAGGTGGCTTGCCCGCGCCGCATCCCAGTTCGGTGATAATAGGCGAAGGAGAGGGGAATTTCTGGGACATGGTCAGGGATATGAAGGAAGGGCTGGTAGTGGAGCTGGTGATGGGTGCCGAGCAGGGCAATGTGCTCAACGGGGATTTCAGCGGCAATGTGCTGCTGGGCTACAAAGTAGAAAGCGGAGAAATCGTGGGCAGGGTCAAGAACACCATGATATCGGGCAATGTGTACCAGATATTAAGCCAGCTTGAAGGCATCGGCAGGGAAAGGAGATGGGTGGAGGGCATGTTGCTGACGCCGTGCCTGTACTGTCGCAGTCTGCCGGTGGCTACGAAAGAAAGTTAGCCCAGGTTTGCCATATGCGAGTAAAGAGTCCGGTAAAGTTCCATAAAGAGCTACATCCCCGAGCCTGTGATATGCTGGCTGCCTGGCCGGGAATCGGGAATGTCGGGCTGATAGTGGCTAAGTACCTGCAGGACAAGCTGGGCGCTGAGGAAGTTGGCGAATTGGAACCTTTTCAATTCTTCGACCCCGTTGGCATAATGGTCAAAAACAACCTGATAGAGGCACCCCGGTTTCCTGAGAGCAAGTTTTACTACTGGCACAATCCCCGTAGCGACCGCGGCCTGCTGTTGTTTATCGGTGAGGAGCAGCCGAATTCCAAAGGGTACGAGCTGGCTCGTTGTGTGCTGGATGCGGGGCGGAGGCTGAAAGTGAAAAGGGTCTACACCACAGCTGCGGCTGTGGCCAAAATCCATCATACGGAGAAGCCGAAGGTCTGGGGGGCAGCTACAAACCGGAAACTCTTGGAGTTGCTGAAGAAGTACGATGTAGTGTTGCGTGGTGATGTACAGATAGCTGGTCTAAATGGCTTGTTTCTTGGGGTGGCTAAGGAATGTGGTGTCGAAGGGATATGTCTTCTTGGTGAAGTGCCGTCCTACACCATTAGAATCGCCAACCCCAAAGCTGCCCTAGCGATACTTGAGGTGCTGGTGCGTATACTCGATATTGACATAGACCTCGGGGAGCTGGCTGCTTTAGCGAAGGCATCGGAGGAGGAGATAAAGAGCCTGGCGGCGGCAGCCATGGGGGAGTATATTGACCGGTACACTAAGCCGGTGTGGCCTCCGGAGGATGAGGAGGATGAGGAAGAGGAGGAAGAAGGCGATGAAGAGGAGGATGAAGATGAAGAGGAGTTTTAGGGTATGCAGCTAAAGGCACGCATGGAGCTGATAAGCGGGCTACTTAGTTCTGACAGACCGGTGACCAGCTCGGAGCTTTTGTGCCTGTCAGGTCTGGGGCGCGAGGAATTGAAGTTTTTTGAACTGAAGTGGGCTGAGGTTAGTCCGGCGCGCAAATGTGAAATCATTTCGCACTTGGTGCACCTCAGCGAGACCGACTTCGGCCTTGACTTCACTGCCGTCTTCGTCTGCTGCTTGAATGACGCCGATGAGGTGGTCAGGCTACGAGCAATCCAGGGTCTCGAGGGGGAGGACAACTATTTACTCATTGCGCCTCTGGTGAGGTGTTTGAAGCAGGATAGCTCGGTGAGGGTTCGGGAGGCGGCAGCGACAGCCCTGGGCAGTTTTGCCATGCTTGCCGAGCGGGGCAAAATGTCACCGCATTACACAGACATGGTATATGAAGCGCTGCTGGATGTCCTTAACGATGAACAGGAGCCTGTTCAGGTTAGACGGCGTGCTCTTGAGGCTATCTCGCCATTCAGCCAGCCCCGGGTTAAGGAGTTAATTGAGCGGGCGTACCGCGAGGGCGGGGCCGAATTCAAGCTCAGTGCCATATATGCTATGGGACGCAATTGTGACCTGGTCTGGTTGGACCACTTGCTCGATGAGCTGGAAAGCGATGACGCTGCCGTCCGATACGAGGCAGCTAATGCCTGTGCTGAGCTTGGTGCTGAGGAAGCGGTGCCGCAACTTCTGCGGTTGGTAGAAGATACCGATACTCAGGTTCAGGAGGCAGCTATTCGGGCGCTGGGGGAGATCGGTGGTGGTGACGCCAAGCGGGCACTGACCAGACTCCTCCGCAGCCACGAGCCGCGGATTCGACAGGCTGCGGAAGCAGCCCTCGAAGAGCTGCGTCTGAACGAAGAGCCCCTTTCACAATCGCTGGACGACCTTGATTGAACAACTGTCGCTGGTTGGCAGAAAGGTGAGATTGCGTCCCAAGCATATCGGTGACGCAGCCAACGACTATGCCTGGCGGCGGGACGCGGAGCTCTGCCGTCTCGACGCGACCTCACCTATTACCTGCTCTTTCAAGGAGTTTCTTGAGGACTATGCCTGGGAGTTACGTTATCCTTCCTCGGGACAGAGGTTTGCCATAGAGACCTTGGAAGGCGAGCACATAGGGAACTGCGGTTTCTTCAATGTTGACCGAGAGAAGAAAGAAGCCGAGATGGGCATAATGATCGGCAATCGGGCCTACTGGAACCGCGGTTACGGTACTGATGCAGTTCTTACCCTGCTGAAACATATTTTCACTAGCACCGACCTGAGAAGGATATACCTCAAGACGCTCGACTGGAATATACGGGCACAAAAGTGCTTTAAGAAGTGCGGATTTAGTGCCTGTGGAAGTCTTTCCTGCTGGGGATACTCATTCCTGCTTATGGAGACATTTCGTCCGGAACAGCCCTCTTCAGGACAGCCGGAATAGGCGGCCCCAGTGCTCAGAGGTTGTGGCGTCGTGGTTATTATTGAATGAAAATAGGGGCTTCATCGGTGGCTATCTTTTTGGTGGCTTGGAGGCGGCGGCGGATGTGCCTAGGTAGAGTGAACAAGGATAGATGTGAGGTGCCGTCATATACCCTGGGCTTCGTCAGCATCCTCAGTGCAATTCTGCGGTTGACCTCTCTTGCGGATAACTTGCTTGCGTCTATGGTTTCCGAGGCTGCAGTAAAGCCCCACATGTCAACGAACGAAGGCACATAAATGTGGTAAGGGCGAGCTATAGGAAAAACGCTCTTCAGCGTGCTTACTACCACGGTGAACATGGAAAGGTTTGTCCAGCCAGCGGCGCCGGACTGGACGGCAAGGATGCCCTGGGAAGTTAACCTATTTTTGATAATCCTGTAGAACTCCTGCGTGTACAGCAGGCAGGCTGGACCTTCTTTCATGGGTTCCACAAGGTCTATTATCACCACGTCGAAGCTTTCGGGGGTCTGTTCTAGGTACTTTCTAGCGTCGGAGAAGTGCAGTTCGAGGCGTGGGTCATCGAATGAGCCTTGGTGAAAGGCGAGCAGATAGCGCCGGCAAGTGTTCACCACTTGCTCATCTATGTCCACCATGATGACTCTTTTTACCGTTTTGTGCTTTAGCACCTCGCGCAGCGTAGCCCCTTCGCCGCCACCGGCGATAAAAATGGTCTCCGGCTTGGGATGCGCCAGCATAGCCGGGTGAACCAGCGCCTCGTGGTAAATGAACTCGTCTTTCTCACTCGACTGTATCCTGCCGTCGAGAACCAAACAGACCCCGAAGCTGGCGGTATCAACTATTTCCAGCTTCTGGAACCGGGTGTGCTCCGAATATATCCGCCGCCTTATCTTATGGAGCTGGATAAGGTTGGGGTTTATCTGGTCACGCAGCCAGTCTTGTTTACCTCTGTCGGGGTTATCCGGGTCACTCATCTTGGTTCACACTCCCACCCGGCTGCTCTGCAGGATGCCCCTCTTCATCTCTATGAGGGAGGGGCTTTTGCAGCCCAGTTTCTCTATGAGCGGTTTCACAGCCCGTTCGGGGTCGACCGTGTCCCCACAGGTAAATATGTCCACTGCAGCGTAGCCATGCTCTGGCCAGGTGTGGATGCAAAGATGCGATTCCGAGATGATGATTACTCCGCTTATACCGTGGGGACTGAATTCGTGGAAGCATTCGTTTACTATGGTAGCTCCGATTTCCTTGGCGGCCTCGTTGAGACAGTCCTTGAGGAACTTCAGGTCATTGAGCACCTCCGGATTACAATCTTTGAGCTCCAGTAGCAAGTGTCTTCCCAGTGCATTCAAATCACCTTCCCTCCTTTTTAGATTTTTTCAGTGAAGTTCTCACCTCCTATCTGCTGCGTACTTAGCGACAGCAAGCTGTAATTTTATATCCTGAAGCACAGATTTTCAAGGTTTTTGACCTGAAAACCTCTTGACAAGGGGGGTTTCGCCTTGTAAAATCAAGGCACCAAAGCCAAGAAGGAGGTGACAAATTGAGGAAAGTCGCAGGTATTTTACTTGCTATGGTGCTGGCGGTATCACTGGTTATGATACCCGCTGTGGTATCGGCGGAGGATGCCTATGCTGGGCTGGCCAAGGGCGCCTGGGACAAAGTAAAGTGGCAAGACAATGCTGATTCATGGCACCTTTACTTACAGCACTGGGGCAGGACGCCGATACAGTCGATGTCCAGGCTGTCGGGTCTATGTGGCCCCGAGAGTCTCTGCAGTTCCAGCTTTGGTATAAGTTGCCCGGGAAAGAACTGTGGTGCCACTGCTGGTTGTCCTGCCTGCCGCGATGTGGAGCAGGGTGCTTATGCTACCTGTTCAGACCCTGCGGCTTGTGAAGCTTCCCTATCTAGCGAGGCTTGTCCTGCCACAGGCCAGAAGGAAGTCGAATGCCCGGACACCCCGGTGTTGAAGAACAAGCTGGCTACTTGTTGCTGTTGTTGGGGACGGAGCTTGGCTTTCGCCAGCAAGAGCTGGGCTGGTGGTACCATCGGGACACATCCGCGGATTAGTGATGAGCACCTTAACCACTTTGGCACCGGCGATTGCTATGGCGGTGGTAAGGGTGGTGACTGGGGTATAAGCGGCTGTCCGCACACCGAGCACTGCTCACTTACCTGGTGTCTGCAGGATAACTTGCTGAGCAATCCCGGAATCTACAAGAAATAATCCGGTTCCTCGATAAGGCTTACAGTTGAGTGTTCTGAAGCCCTGGCGAAAGGTTGGTTGCCCGGTAGCCAGGGCTTCTGTTTGTTTTAGTGCTGCCCGGCGTGTGTAGCGTGTGTGGGCTACTTCAGACCTGCGGAGAAGTCAGTGGAACGGCATGAGATGGTGACGGTGTATGTGGCCTGGGGCCAGCCTGAGGCTGAGATTGTCAGAGGGCGTCTGGAATGTGAAGGGATACCGACTGTACTACGCTACGAAAGTGTCGGGCTGGTCTATGGGCTCACCGTCAATGGACTGGGTAAGGTGGAAATCAGGGTGCCAGCTATATATGCTGCCATTGCTAGGGAGATTTTGGCCAGGTAACTGTGCTACGTGGCGCTCAAGCCCAGGCCAGCAAAGAGGGCAGAAAAGTCGAAATGACTTTCCATGGCGCTGCTGAACCGGCGCACTTTCTCGGGGTGAGCAAAACTTACTTTCCCCAGTGCTTTCTCGATAGCAGCGATGGTCTCCGGGACGCCCTTTTTTGTCAGTATGATAGGGACGTGCTTATCCTGGGCGGTGGAGAGGACGATTTGCGATGGCTGACCGTCGGCGTTAGTCAGGACAAGGCACCTGGTGGAGGTCTGCAACGCCGCTAATTGCATGTCAGGGCGGTCTATCCTGACGACCACGGCCTTGTTGTCCTTACGGCTGAAATAGTCTATGCCGGAACCGGGGGTCATGGCACCAAGCATTACATTTTCTATTATGGCATCCTGGTTACCGTTGCCGAGAATAAGCTCACCGCCCAGGACTTTGCTGAGTTCAGCGACAGTAACGCCGAGCAAACTGCGCAGTTGAGGCAGTACCCCCAGGACGGGTATGCCTTTGTCCTGAAACTGCTTGGCAAGGTGCTGTCTGGCAGGCGGTACCTTTGATTCTGGGACAAAATTTATCACTACGCCCAGCAACCTATTACCCAGCTTCTTGCATATTTGCATCACACGGGCGGTGTCCGGTCTGATGGCGTAACGCACGACAATGATTACCTTCGCGTCCAGCACTTCGGGGATAGTGTAGCAAGCCAGTTCGGAGACCTTGTCCCGGCTGATATTGCCCAGTCCTTCCATGATGACTATGTCTTTGTCGCGTGCCACATTTCGGTACATCTGGCGCACTTGCTGGCTAAAGTCTGTCAGGTCGTCGGTGAGGCACTGCCATAGTTCGCCGGGTGAAATAACTAGCGGACAGAGCTGCTCCACGGTTTCGGGCAACTGAAAGGTCTCCTTGAAGAAAGTGGCGTCTGCAGGGGGCTCGGCACCAGCTCTGGCATCAGAAAATCTCGCGGGGATAAAAAACCCGACCTTCTTCAGCCCTGTCAGCTTTTTTCCGATGCCGGCGCATAGCGCCGTTGTCCCGCAGGCAATTTCTGCTGAAGTGATGTATAGGGCGGACATCTTTTCTGCGCACAGACCAGTCGAAAAATGCGCTCTTATTATATTGCTGTGTGACGTACTTTACAACCGAGTTGTGGGCGCCTATAATATGTCCACAATCACTCATAGCGACTGAGAGTGTCCAATGGGCTCTCAGTTTTTTTACTAGCTTCTGGAGAGGGGGTTGCTCTATCATGGCGCAGAAGAAATTCCTCATCACAAAAGAAGGCCTGGCCAAGTTGCAGGCTGAACTGCAGCATTTGGCCACGGTGCGGCGGGTGGAGGTCGCCCAGAAGATAAAGAGGGCGAGAGAGATGGGGGGTACCGAAAACAATGCTGAGTACGAAGATGCCAAAAACGAGCAGTCTTTTGTTGAGGGCAGGATTTTGATGCTGGAAAACATAATTAAGAATGCGGTGATCATCGAGTCGCCAGCGACGCCAGGCGTGGTGGAGCTCGGCGATAAAGTCTTAGTACAGAACCAGGATGGCAAGATAGAGCAGTACACCATTGTAGGAAGCACTGAGGCAAATCCTATCGAGGGCAAGATTTCGAATGAGTCGCCGGTGGGGAAGGCGTTGCTGGGGAAGAAAATCGGTGACCAGGTCGAGGTGCAGACACCGGGCGGAGTGTTAAAGCTACTAATCATGGACGTGAGCTAGGGTACCGCCGTTTGAGGCGGGAGAAAGTCCTTCATGGCACGACTGGAGCAAATAACGCAACAGCGTCTGGAAAAGCTGGAGAGGCTCAGGGGGCGGGGGATAGAACCGTACCCACATTCATATTCCCGTACACATACCTGCGAGGAAGCGTTGAAACTCTTTGAGCGAATAGAGGCGGGAAAGGTGGTTGCGCCGCCAGAACTTAGGCTTGCCGGCCGTATCACCGCTATCCGTTTCATGGGAAAGATCGCTTTTTTTGACCTACGCGATGGTTCGAGCAAGATACAACTGCACTTCAGCCGTCAGCGTCTTGGCGATGGTAAATATGGGTTGCTGCGTGACCTCGACATTGGTGACATCATAGGGGCAGAGGGCAGTCTCTTTCGTACCAGGACTGGCGAGGTCACTTTGGACGTGACTGACTTTACCATCCTGTGCAAGTCCCTTCAACCATTACCCGAAAAGTGGCATGGGCTGGTGGATGTGGAAAAGAGATATCGGCAAAGGTACCTTGACCTCATCGCCAACGAAGAGACTAAACCTCTCTTCGTGATGAGGAGTCAAATAGTCTCTTCGGTCCGGGAGTTTCTTACCGGGAGAGGGTTTATCGAGGTGGAAACGCCGGTATTGCAATCGGTAGCCGGCGGTGCACTGGCTCGTCGCTTTAAGACCCACCACGAAGCACTGGACGAGGACCTTTACCTACGCATTGCCTTGGAGCTTTATCTGAAGAGGTTGGTAGTGGGCGGGTTCGACAAAGTGTTTGAAATCGGGCGGGTGTTCCGCAATGAGGGAATTTCCACTAAACATAACCCGGAATTCACCATGCTGGAGGCTTATGAGGCCTATGCCGATTACAACGATATGATGAAACTTGTCGAAGACATGATATACCATGTCGCCACAACAGTTGTTGGTACCACCAAGGTGAATTTTGGTGGCGAACTTATCGAGCTGGCGCCGCCATGGCGGCGGCTATCGTTGCGGGAAGCAGTGAAGGAAAAAAGCGGCATCGACTTTGAGGACTATCCCGATGCCGATTCGCTGCGCCAGAGAATGGAGGCACTGGGGGTGGAGGTTGACCCGGCAAAGGACAGGGGCAGGCTAGTGGACGAGCTGATTTCCACGTTCGTGGAACCCAGCCTACTGCAGCCAACTTTTTTGGTGGACTACCCGGTGGAGATGTCACCGCTGGCTAAAAGGAAGCGTGATAATCCGCGCCTGGTGGAGCGGTTTGAGCTTTTCATCGGTGGCATAGAGATAGCCAACGCTTTTACTGAGCTGAATGACCCGCTGGAGCAAAGGGAGCGCTTCAGACAGCAACTGGAAACGCAGGTTCAGATGGCGGCAGTGGAAAAGGAAGCGGAGAGAGAGGCTGTAGATGAGGACTTTCTCCTGGCTCTGGAATATGGCATGCCACCCACAGGCGGACTTGGAGTTGGTATTGACCGCCTGGTCATGGTACTATGCGGGAAACAATCGATCCGTGAAGTGATTTTGTTCCCGCAACTAAAAACGAAAGGCGATTGAGATGATAGACGTCAAGTTGCTCCGGGAAAGCCCGGAGATTATAAGGGAGGCCTTGGCCAAGCGAGGTGAGGGCTTTCCTGTGGAAGAAATGGTGGTGCTAGATGCGGAGCGTCGCAGGCTGCTTCATGAAATGGAGACTTTGCGAGCGCAGCGAAACGAGGCGAGCAAGAAGCTGGGCAAGATGGCAGAGAAGCCAGCCGAGCTGATTGCTGAGCTGCGACGCCTTGGCGACAGGATTGATGCTCTGGAAAACCGTATTGCTGAACTGGAAGCACAGCTCGAGGACCAATTGTTGCGACTCCCCAATATACCGGCGCCTGATGTACCAGTGGGTAAGGGTCCGGAAGACAATGTAATAGTGCGCTCCTGGGGCAATCCGCGGGAATTCGCTTTTTCGCCCTTACCTCACTGGGAGCTGGGGGAGAGGCTGGGCATCATAGACTTCGAGCGAGGTGTGAAACTATCTGGCAGTCGCTTCTATGTCCTCAGGGGGGCTGGTGCTCGTCTTCAGAGGGCGTTGATTGCCTTCATGCTTGACCTCCACACCAAGGAACATGGCTATACGGAGATATATCCTCCGTTTATGGTTAAACGCCAATGTATGGTCGGTTCCGGTAATTTACCCAAATTCGCTGATAACCTTTACCACGACGATGAGGACGATTTCTGGTTTATTCCCACGGCGGAGGTGCCACTGACCAATTTGCATCGGGATGAAATATTGCCTCCGGGCGTCCTGCCACTCTACTATGTCTCCTACACAGCTTGTTTCCGTAGAGAGAAGATGGCGGCGGGCAAAGACACCCGGGGTATCAAGCGCGGGCACCAGTTCGATAAGGTCGAGCTATATAAATTTACCGAGCCGGAAAGCTCTGACGAAGAGCTGGAAAAGCTGGTGCAGGATGCTGAGGACGTTTGCCGCCGTCTGGGAATTCCTTACCGCGTGGTCAAGCTGTGCACTGGTGAGCTTGGCTTTGCCTCAAGGAGGTCATACGACATCGAGATGTGGGCTCCGGGGTGTGGTGAGTGGCTTGAGGTAAGTTCGTGTAGCAATTGTGGTGATTTTCAAGCAAGGCGGGCGAATATACGCTACCGTCCGGAACCCGAAGCTAAGCCCCGCTTTGTGCACACACTCAATGGTTCCGGGCTGGCACTGCCCCGGGTGGTGATTGCTCTGATGGAGAACTATCAACAGGCTGATGGGAGCATCAGAGTCCCTGAGGTGCTGATACCGTATGTTGGCATGGACGTGATAACAGGGGCTTGATGGAAGACGATAGGGCTGGTTGAAATGCAGCCCTGACTGTGTTACATTGCTGCGAGATGAGATAGTTTCAAAGCCGGTATGGTTAATGAGGCGAAATACGAGTATGTCTGCCCCCGCTGTCAGTCTGGTTTCGCTATTGACCGTGGATGCTGTCCTGAGTGTGGGTATATCGGGCGGTTGGAGCATCGGGTGTTGCGCCTTACGGCAATGACCGCTGCGGGCAAGCTAGTTCTTGAAGGGCCGCCGCTGAAGGCACCTCAGAAAAAGCAGCCTGAGGGGAATTCGGCTGCTGGCGCTGTGACAAGGTATCAGTGCCCGCGTTGTGGTGCAAGGACGAACAGGGCATTCGGGCGGTGCCCCAACAGTCGTAGCTGCGGCTATGTTGGTCGTATGGAGAGCCTGACTGCTTGGGAGGAAAGGGAAGCGACCTAGATGCGTGCCGGCGAGTCTCCAGCAATTGTCCGGCAAAGCGCCGCCAAAGTCGCTTTAATGGTGTGATGGCAGGAAGAAAAGTCCTCTGTCCTAAATGTCTTGTGCTAGTCGATGAGGATGACATTGGGGAGCGGGTGTGCCCGAGATGCAAGGCAAGGTTGTGCCCCCAGGCACATGTCGTTGAAGGAAAGATCTGCGTTCGCTGTGGCTGGGAGGACCCCAACTATAATCTATGGCAAAAGAGACAACGCGCGGCTGCGCAGCCTGCGGTATCTCAGCAGCCAACGGGACATGCGGCGAAGGCGGGACGGATCTGCCCTAAGTGTGGTGTGGATGTCGAAGCGGGCTTACGGCGCTGTCCCAATTGTGGCTGGCTTTTTCCACCAGCGCGGGGGGTGGAGAGGGCGGCGCCCAGTGCGATGCCGTCTCCAAGCACACCGCCCGTAATCGCCGACTATTCCAGAGTGCCACTTCGAGACAGAGTACCTGCTGTGCCGGGCGGGCCCAGCCCGATTTTGAAGGGGAGAGGAGCCAAGGGGGTAGCGAGGCGCGAGTGGAACTTTTCTCCTGTGAGGAGGTTTCTGCAGCCAGTTGGAGCAGGCTTGCTGGTGCTGGGTGTGATTGCGGGTGTGGTGTTTGGGGTGTACTCTGGGGTGGTGAAGCATGAAGGGCCAGGAGAAGGTGCTGGTCAGAAGACAGGTGCCGACGAGGCGCCAGCACAACCGGCGTTGAGTGCCGGGAAAATTTACCCGTTCAAGCCTGCAGTGCTGCCGCCAGAAGGCGGCAAAATAGTGGTGTCGCCGGAGGGGAGTGCTTTCGAGTCCGGTGCACCACTGACACTTTCGGCGGTACCTGCACCCTGTTATGCCTTTGAACGCTGGGAGGGCGTAGAAGGCGTAGAAGGCTCGTCACCCGAAGTGACGGTCAATTTTGACCCCAAGAAGAGCATCACTGCGTGCTTCAAACTTAAGGACGCCACAGCGCCAGCAATCACGGGGATGAAGGTTTCCCGCTACTCCGATATCGGCGCCACCATTATATGGCGGACAGACGAGCCGGCAAAGGGTAAGGTGGAATATGGTGTCACCAAAGACTACGGGGCCTCTGTTGAAGAGACCGCGTTTATCACCGAGCATGTGGTCAACCTGACCGGGCTTAGTCCGGGGAAGACCTACTATTTCAGCGTGACCGCTGAGGACGAATGCGGAAATGAGGCTGCTGCCCAGAGCGGGAGTTTCACTACTGTGAGCTTTGTGCCACAAGGGTATTCCGTTGGCGAGCGCGCCCCGGACTTTACTCTACCTTCATATAAGGACAGCTATCCAGACTCGCCTAACAATCCCAGTTCGCCGTACTACATCGGTGACCAGGTGAGCCTGAGCCAGTTCAGGGGCAAGTGGGTGCTACTCAATCTGTGGAATACCTTCTGTGCTGCCTGTATCGGCGAGTTCCCCCACCTCCGGGCTTTCTACGGGGATGAAGGCTGGGCTAACAGGAATTCTGCGGATGCGAGATGGGTGGTAGTTACGGTTTGCCTCGATGGCAGGACGGACAGGATTGTGAAGTTGGAGGAAAAATACAAATACCAGGTTGGTCTGTTCACCTTTCCGATTCTGGTTGATGATGGGGAAAAGCGAATCGTTACTGAGCTTTACCGAGTGACCTATGTACCCAAGTCTGTATTTATCGACCCCGATGGCATCATTCGAGCAGTGAAGGTGGGACAATTCAGGAGCGTGGAAGAGGTGGAGGAGCTGGCAACCCAGTTGCTGGACTTATCTCCAGGAGGGGGGAGTGCCGAGTAGTATTCCACTTTTGTTCGTGATTATGTGTATAATGGGTGTATGATGTGTCTTGCCTACGGGCTGCAGGGAGAAGGGCGGGGACAAGTGGTGGAGGTTGACCGATGAAGCCACGGATAGCGCTGTGTCCCAAATGTCATGCGAGCATGACGCCGGGCGAGCGTTTCTGTCGCCAGTGTGGCGCGGTGATATGCCCCAACTGCCAAGAACTGTTACCACAGCGATCAAGGTACTGTCCCAGGTGCGGGTTTCTCTGTCTCAATGAGCCGGTGAGGGAACCGGCGTCATCCCCAATGGCTTCAGTGATTCCAAGGGCAGCATCAGCCAGCAGCCAGAGCTTCACACCCCCGCGCGTGCCCCAGAGTGGTAGCCCCAGCCCATCCTTTTCAGTCTCGCAGCGGCCACCGACTATACAATCCCAAGTTAGCACACCGGCGTCGGTAGGACGGGCGGTATGCCCTCAGTGTGGCTCAGTCATTGACATTGAGTCAGGGAAGTGCAGCGGCTGCGGACTACTTTACGGTGCAAAACATCGGGCGGTACAGACAGCATCGAGTGGCGCACCACCGCCGCGCTATATGCCACCGGAGGGCATGCGGCCACAGCCAGAAAAGGTGCCTACGCCTCCACCCACTGGCGTGACGCGTAATGTGCCAGTGACGAACCGGGGCACTGGCTATGATGTACCGCCACAGATGAGGCCACCGATATCCGCCTATCAAACGCCAGCAGCCTCTGTGGCGGCCGTCTCTCCGGGGACTTCTTTTGGCGGATATGGCACACCCTCTGTGCCGAGGGCGCAACGCTATCGTTCGCGGGAGCTGGTAGAAGAGGCGGGGGTGCCGGACAGACTCAGGCGGACCCTGTTAAAGATGATGTTCGCGGTGCTGGTGTTGTTTGTCCTGTTCTTTGCCGGCGCCGGCCTGTACTACGTATTTTCCCAGGCTGACACCGAGATGCCAGCGATGCCTTCACCAGCTACTCCTGCAGCGGAGGTGGAGCCAGCGCCCGGACCTTCCTCGCCGTCGGCTAGCGTACCGCGTCCGGTGATCTCAGAGGTCGCCGTAGCAAGGTTTACCGATAAGACAGCGATTATCACCTGGAAGACGGACAAGCCGGCGACCAGTCAGGTCAGGTACGGGAAGACGGAGGCATGCGGCCTAGCAACTGAGGAAACCAAGAGCCTGGTCACCGAGCACTCGGTGCGGCTAAGCGGACTGGAGCCAAACACGACATATTACTTCAAGGTGGTATCGAAGGACGCCAGCGACAGAAGGGCTGAGCTTATGGGTGAAGCGTTCACGACAAAGGCGCCCCTCCCCGTGGGCACGAATGTGGGCAACCGCGCGCCGGATTTTACCCTCAAGAGTATAGATGGTAAGAGCGTCACCTTGAGCGGACTGCAGGGGAAGAAAGTGATACTAAATTTCTGGGCGGTATGGTGCGAGCCTTGTAAGAAAGAAATGCCGTACATACAGGAAGTGCACGAGGCGTGGTCGGACAAGGGTGTGGTGGTGCTGGCGGTTGCGGTGAACCAGAACCAGTACCTCGATGGCGTAAAACTATATATAACCGACAACAAATACAGCTTCACGGTGCTCTTTGATGCCGAGGGGAAGGCGAGACAGCTATATCAGGTCTCGGAGATACCGAAGACAGTGTTCATAGATGAGGATGGCATTGTGCGACATGTGAGATTGGGGGATTTTGCCAGTCAGCAGCAGATCGAGGATATTCTTACTTCCTTCTAATTGCTGTCTGTTCTTGTTGTCCCAGCAGGACAAGTTTCCGGTGTTCGGTTGCAGCAGTGTAAGCGGTTTTCCTATACTAGTGTGGTTTGGGAGGGGTGGCCGAGTGGACTATGGCGGCGGTCTTGAAAACCGCTTTCGCGCAAGCGAACGTGGGTTCGAATCCCACCCCCTCCGTTGAATTGGGTCACTATAAGCAAAGGAGACGGCAATGAAAGTCCACGAGTATCAGGCGAAAGCACTTCTGGCTGAATTCGGCATTTCTGTGCCTGAAGGAAAGGTGGCGGCTACGGCCGCTGAAGCCGGTAAGATAGCTAGAG
>Ga0078972_1008287_pt1 | contig 21941 bp, 21 predicted proteins | sample YelNatPaOPGAMG01_FD_67568 | JGI IMG/M metagenome (GOLD analysis project Ga0078972, IMG submission 67568) | Hot spring thermophilic microbial communities from Obsidian Pool, Yellowstone National Park, USA - OP-RAMG-01 (SPADES assembly) (version 2) | ecosystem: Environmental > Aquatic > Thermal...
TGGGTTGGGCGCAGCCGGGCCGCCCGCGGGCGGCCCGGCTGCGCCCAACCCACCAAACCCCGTCCCGGGTCAGGGCCGGCCAGGCGCGGAGCAGGCTTGCCGGCTGTTGCCGGGTGCAGGTTGGAGCAAGTGCGGTTGCAGTACCAAGAGCCTATCCGAAAACCCGTAGACTAGCCCCTTGTGGGCCAGGCTTGTGGGCGTCGCCCGTGCCGCACTCGGCGCTGCGGCGCAGCGAAACGGGCACAAGGCCCTACGCGGCTTTTCGGATGGGCATCAAGTCGCCCAGGGCTCGTGCAGCCCTGGACCAGGTAAATAACATGGTTCTGTTAGGCGTTCTGGGCCGCGCTCGCTCCCGGCCGCCGCCCCTGCTCGCAGCCAGTTCCTCCACCTGGCCCAGGGCTGCGCGAGCCCTGGGATGCTCAGCCGGGCTGGAGTCGCGCGTATGCGCCTTTTGGGGTATAAAAGGGTCTCAACGTCGTGCTCGACGGAGCTTGCCATGAGCGATGAATCTCGTGCGCCAGAACGGGCGCTGCCCGGTTGCATCGGCGTGTTCGATTCGGGCGTGGGCGGGCTGACGGTGCTGCGCGAGGTGGTGCAGCAATTGCCCCAGTGGGACACGCTCTACCTGGCCGACAGCGCCCACTGCCCCTACGGGGCGCGGCCGCCCGCCGAAATCCGCCGCCTCAGCGAGGGCATCGCCGGCCACCTTCTGGAGCGCGGCGCCTGCTGCATCGTGGTGGCCTGCAACACGGCCTCTGCGGCGGCGATCGGCTACCTGCGCGAGCGCTTCCCTGGGGTGCCCTTCGTGGGCATGGTGCCGGCGGTCAAGCCCGCCGCTGCCCTGACCCGGACCGGCGTGGTGGGGGTGTTGGCCACGCCGGCCACCCTGGGCGGCCAACTGCTCAGCGATGTGGTAGAGCGGTACGCAGGCAGCGTGCGCGTGCTGCGCCAGGCCTGCCCCGGCCTAGTGGAGCGCATCGAGGAAGGCGACTTGGAAGGCCCGGCCACGGAGGCACTCGTGCGCTCGTACCTCGAGCCGCTCCTCGGCCAGGGTGCCGACGTCATCGCGCTCGGCTGCACCCACTACCCCTTTGTGGCGCCGCTCATCCAGCGCCTGGCAGGGCCGGAGGTACGCCTGCTCGACCCCAGCGAGGCAGTGGCACGGCAGGTGGGCCGGGTGCTCGCCGGAGCGCAGCCCACCGGCCTTGGCCGCCACACCTTTCTGACTACCGGCGACCCACGGCCTCTGGCGGCGGCAGCGCGCCGGCTGCTGGGCCTCGACGTGCAGGTGGAGGCGGTGGCCTGGCACGATAGCACTTTGGGATAAACTTGGGATATCCCTTGGGATATACTGGGGATATGGCTTGGGATATGGGCCTGTAGGGGCGATTCCCGAACCGCCCCTACTTGAGGATGTAGTACGTCCCCTTCTTGTCGCCGATGCGCAGCAGGATGCCGCGGTCGACCAAATCGGCCAGGTCGAGGCGGATCGTCTCGGCGCTGACGTCGGGGCAGAGCTCGCGGTACTCGCGGTTGGTGATGCGCCTGTGCTCCTCCAGGTAGCGCAGCGCCTGCAACTGGCGCGGGTTCAGATTGCCGCTCCATTGGGCGGGCGAGATGCGCTCGCGCCGGTTGCGCAAGATGACGCTAAAAGCGTGGGGCTTGCTGACGAACTCGGGGGTGGGGTGGCCGTTGCGCACCATCTCTTCGATCATGCGGTCGACGCCCAGGCCCAGCTCTTCGATGTAGCCCCAGTAGTAGAGGCCACGCACGATGCGCGGGTTGCGCGAATAGTGCTCCTCGACGATGTTGTCGAGGGTGATGTGGCCGGGCAGGCCTCCGGGGCTCGTGACCTCCAGCCGGTCATCGAACATGCGCATCTCCACCCGCAGGCCCTTGATCGAGTAGTCGCGGTGGCAGACGGCGTTCACCAGCGCTTCGCGCACGGCGAAGGGAGGATACTCGGGCCGCTCCTCGCGGGTGAGGCCGGGGATGACCGCCTCGTGGCGCATCTCTTCCCATACCACGCGCCAGGCACCCTCGATCACCCGTGCCAGCGGCCCGCTGATCTCTTCGCGGCGCCCGTAGCCGGGCAGGCCACCCGGGCCCCGCGGGTCAACGCCCGAGAAGCGCACGAAGACGAGCCCGCTCTGTTCGACGAAGCGCTGAGGGCGCCGCCCGAAGAGGAGGATCCCTGCCACGGTGGGCACGCCATCGAGCCCCACCGCCCCGGCTTCGATGAGCAGCTCCTCGCCCTCCAGCCGCTCGCCGCGCGGCGCCCGCTCGGCGCGCTTGGCGGCGAACTCGGCGATGACCTCGGGGTCCAGGTCGTCGAGGGTGGCGCCGGGCACCGGCCGCTCCTCAAAGCTCAGCCCGCCGTGGGCCGCCTCCATCTGCTGCGCCTCGCCGGGCGTGAGCACGCGGTTGCGCGCCCCCGAGCGCACCAGGATGCGCCCGTCGGTCGTGCGGTGCGGCTGCGCGCTGCGCGAGACGGTGATGGCCACCGCCTGCCCACCCGCCAGGTCGAGGGTGCGCCAGCCCGCAGAGATGGGCGGCCGGCAGAGCGATTGGGCGCGGCTGAGCAGCGCCTCCACATCCTCCGGGGGCGAGTCGCTGACGCGCCCGCTGGCATCCAGGCCGACCAGGATGGTGCCCCCGTCGGCGTTGGCCATGGCGACGAGGGTTTCGGCCAGCTCCGAGGTCGTCGGTTCAGGCAGGAAGGCGACGAACTGGTTGGGGCCCGTCGCGAGCAGTGCTCGCAGAGACTCGGGTTGCATGGCTCTTCCCCCCTGCTGTCGATCAGCGCGGCGCCGGGCGAGGCATCGGGCGAGGCACCGCCTCGCCCCTACGGCAACGGCATCGGGCGAGGCACCGCCTCGCCCCTACGGCAACGGCATCGGGCGAGGCACCGCCTCGCCCCTACGGCGCGGCGGGTTTGTTGGTGCGGCGGGGCGCTTTGGGTTTCTCCTCTGCCTCGGCCGTGTCGCGGCTGGCCCGGGGTTTGGCTTTGCTCTTGCTGCGGGTGGCCTCAGCGGCATCTTCCCCTGCGCTGGCCGCGGCTTGCTTGGTGCCCCTGGTACCTGCCTTGCGCGGCTTTTCGGAGGGAGCCTCGGCCTTGGGCTTTTTGGTGGCGCCTTTCGCACTCCCCCTCGCGGATGTGGCTCCGGTGGCGCGAGCGCCCTTCCTGGCCGGTGCTGTGCCCTTGCCTTCGCCGGCCTGCCGGCGCGAAGGCTTCGGGGGGTCGGCCGGCGCGGGCGCCGCGCCTCCCTCGGGCACCGGCGGCGGGCCGTCGTCGCCAGCGCCGTCGCCGCCGCTCACGGCGACGGCGGCCACCAGGCGATCGTTCTCTCCGAGCGCCATGACCTGGCTGCCCCGCGCCGCCCGCCCTGCGGCAGGGAGCGCCCCCACGGCCATGCGCGCCACCATGCCCTGGGCCGAAACCAGGAGCAACTCCTCGTCGTCGGGCAGCACCCGCAGGGCCGCCAGAGGCCCCGTGCGCTCGATGCGGGCCGCGTCGATGGTGAGCACCCCCGAACCGCCGCGCGCCTGCACCGCATACTCGTCGAGGCCCGTGCGCTTGCCGTACCCGCTCTGGGTCAATACGACCACCGCCCCCGCCGGGCGCACCACATCGGCAGCGGCCACGCGGTCTCCCTCGGCCACGCGGATGGCGATCACACCCCCCGCGGTGCGGCCCATGGGGCGCGCCTCGTCTTCGAGGAAGCGGATGGCCCTGCCCTGAGCGGTGGCAAGGATGAGCTCCTGCCCGCCCCGGGTGCGCTGCGCCCACACCAGCGCGTCGCCCTTATCGAGCGCAATGGCGGCCGCTCCACTCGAACGCACGCCCGAGAACTCGCTGAGGAGCGAGCGCTTGACCTTGCCCTGGGCGGTCACCATGGTCACGAACTCGGGGCGCTCAAAGTCGGCCACGGGCACCACGCCCACCACCGCCTCGCCGTTCTCCAGGTGCACCAGGTTCCCCAGGGGCACGCCGCGCGCCTGGCGCTGGTCGTCGGGCACCTGGTGCACCTTTTCGAGGTACACCCGCCCCCGGTCGGTAAGGTAGAGGGCGCTGTCCATCGAGTTGGCGGCCACCACGCACACCACCGCGTCCTCGTCGCGCACGGGGGTGGCGCCGGCCGCCCGCGTGCGCGCCCTGAAGCTGCGCGCGCTGGTGCGCCGCACGTAACCGTGCTGCGTCACCACCAGCAACACATCTTCTGAAGGGATGAGGTCCTCCACCGAAAACTCGGCCGTTTCCTCCTCAGCGATGCGGGTGCGCCGCGCGTCGCCGTACTTGTGGCGCAGCTCGGCCATCTCCTGCTGCACCAGGGCCAGGATCTTGCGCGGATGGGCCAGGAGGTCCTCCAGGTAGCTGATCAGCTTGAGGGTTTCGGCCAGCTCTTCCTCGATCTTTTTACGTTCGAGGGCCGCCAGCCGCCGCAGCTGCATGTCGAGGATGGCACGCGCCTGCACCTCAGTGAGCTTGAAGCGGCGCATCAGGTTGGTCATGGCCGTATCCGCATCGCGCGAACGGCGGATGATGCTGATGACCTCATCCAGGTTGTCGAGGGCGATCTTGAGCCCTTCCAGGATGTGCGCCCGCTGCTTGGCGCGCGCCAGGTCGTAGCGCGACCGGCGGGTGATGACCTGGCGCCGGTGCTCGACGAAGAGCTGGAGCATCCGCTTCAGCGACAGCACGCGCGGCTCGCCATCGACCAACGCCAGCATGTTGACGCCAAAGGTCGTCTGCATGCTGGTGTACTTGAGGAGCTGGTTGAGGGTGGCCTGCGTATCGGCGCCACGCTTGACCTCGATGACGATGCGCATGCCGGTGCGGTCCGACTCGTCGCGCAGGTCGGAGATGGTCTCGATCTTGTGGTTGCGCACCAGGTCGGCAATGCGCTCCACCAGGGTGGCCTTGTTCACCTGGTAGGGCAGCTCGGTGACGATGATGGCCTGGCGCCCGCCCTTGAGGTCCTCGATATGGGCCTTGGCCCGCACCACCACGCGGCCCTTGCCCGTCGCATAGGCCGAGACGATCCCCTCCCGGCCGAGGATCGAGCCGCCGGTGGGAAAGTCGGGCCCCTTCACGTAGCGCATGAGGTCCTCGACGGTCACGTTATCCAGGTCATCGTAGCGATCGATGAGGTACGATACGGCGTCGCAAATCTCGGCCAGGTTGTGGGGCGGGATGTTGGTGGCCATGCCGACGGCGATGCCGGCCACGCCGTTGACCAGCAGGTTGGGCAGCCGGGCAGGGAGCACCTGAGGCTCTTTGAGGGTACCGTCAAAGTTATCGATAAAGTCGACGGTATCCTTGTCGATATCGGCGAGCATCTCCTCGGCAATGGCCGCCAGGCGCGCCTCGGTGTAGCGCATGGCGGCGGCGTTGTCGCCATCGACGGAGCCAAAGTTCCCATGCCCATCGACCAGGGGGTAGCGCAGCGAAAAGTCCTGCGCCAGGCGCACCATCGCATCGTAGACGGCGGCATCGCCGTGGGGGTGATACTTGCCCAACACCTCGCCCACGATGCGCGCACTCTTTTTGTGCGGCTGGGTATGGCGCAGGCCCATGTCATCCATGGCGTACAGGATGCGGCGCTGCACCGGCTTGAGCCCATCGCGCACATCGGGCAGGGCGCGGGCGGTGATCACGCTCATGGCATAGTCCAGGTAGGCATCGCGCATCTCTTCGACGATGCTCACCTGGCGCACAGTGCCAATCTCCATGAATCCTCCAACGTCTGAACAGGCGGCTCGAAACGCGGTTATTATACTTAAAACTGGTGTACGGCGCCATTGCAACGCCCCACCTGGCACCGCCCTTGCTGTACCTTTGGCGGGCACCATGCCGGCGGCTCGGGGGAAACACGGGGGTATCGGAGGAGGCATTCGTGGCCCAACGCAGGGGAAAGCACATTCGCGCCCTGTTGGCGCTTGCCAGCGCACTGTTGTTCTCGGGGCTCTTGGTGCTGGCCGGGCTCGACGCGGGCCGCAGCCGCGCCCACGCGGCCGCGGCGCCCATCGCGGCCGCTGCCGACCAGGTGCTGGCCCAGCCACGCAGCTACCTGTATCAGGATGCCACAGTGCGCGGCCAGGTGCTGCGCCTTTGGGGCCAGCACTGCTTTGCCCTGAGCAGCCACTCGGTGCACCAGGGCCTCCTGATCATCCTCGACGGCCAGACTGCCGCCGAGGCGAACCTCCACCCCGGCCAGCGGGTCGAAGTGGCCGGCCAGGTGCGGCCCGTGGCCCGCGCCGAGCTGCAGGCGCTGCGGCCGCTCATGGCCGATGTGAGCGGCGATACCCTACTCGCCCTCTTCAGCGGCGACCCCTACGTCCTGGCCCACGAGGTGAGGCCCCTCGCCGGCCGCTCGCCCCAACCATAGGGCGGCCGGGCACCTTTCACCCTCGATCCTGGCCGCGGGGCGGGGATGGCGGCTCTTCGGAATCCGCCTGCTGCAGGAACTGCTTCTCGTACAGCTCGCGGTACACGCCGCGCAGCGCCAGCAGCTCCTCGTGGCGGCCCCACTCCACAATCTGCCCGTCGGCCACCACATAGATGCAATCGGCGCGCCGGACGGTGCTCAGCCGGTGGGCGATGACGATCGACGTGCGCCCCGCCAGCAAGCGGGCCAGCGCGTCCTGGATCAGCGCCTCCGTCAGGGTGTCGACACTGGAGGTAGCCTCGTCGAGGATCAAGAGGCGCGGCTGGCACAGCGCCACCCGGGCGATGCAGATCAACTGCCGTTGGCCCACCGACAGGTTGACCCCGCCCTCCTGCACCATGGTCGCATAGCCCTCAGGAAGCGATTGCACGAACGGGTCGAGGTTGGCCAGGCGCGCCGCCTCGCGCACCTCCTCGTCGGTGGCCTCAGGCCGGCCATAACGGATATTGTCGGCGATGCTCGCCGAGAAGAGGAACGGGTCCTGCGGCACCATGCCCATCTGGCGGCGCAACGACCGCTGGGTGACGCGCCGGACGTCGTAGCCATCGATGAGGACCTGACCATCGGTCACGTCGTAGAAGCGCGCCAACAGGCTGGCGATGCTCGTCTTGCCGGCGCCGGTCTGGCCCACCAGGGCCACCATCTGCCCCGGCTGGATGGTGAGGCTGACCCCTTTGAGCACCGGCTCGCCGCCCCGGTAGCGCAGCCAAACGTTGCGGAACTCGATGTGGCCCACCAGGGGCGGCAAGTCCACGGCATCGGGCGCATCGCGCACCTCGATGGGGCTGTCGAGGAGGGCGATCACCCGCTCACCGCCGGCCATGGCCGACTGCAGCGTGCCGTAGAGCTGGCTCAGGTCGCGGATGGGTGCAAAGAGCTGGCCCACGTAGGCCAGGAAAGCCACGATCACGCCGATGGTGATCTCGCCTTGCGTCACCGCCAGGCCGCCCGCCCACAACACCACCACCGTGGCCACCATCCCCAAGAGGTCCACAATCGGCGTGAACGCCGAAGCCAGGGCCACGGCGGCCACGTTGGCATCGCGGTTCTCGCGGTTCATCTGGTCGAAGCGCTGCTGGGTGACCGCCTCTTGGGCAAAGGCCTGGATGACCCGCATGCCGCCGATGTCCTCGGCCAGGTCGCCGACCACGGCGCCGATCTTTTCCCTCGTCTCACGGTACGCCTCGCGGGCATAGCGGGCAAACCAGGCGGTGGCCAGCACCATCAACGGCACCACGCTCAGCGCCAGGAGGGCCAGCCTCAGATCCATCGTGAGCATCACCACGATGATGCCCACAATGACGGCAAGGTCGCCGACGATGCTGACCAGCCCCTGCGACAGCAGGCTGTTGATGACGTCCACATCGTTGATTACGCGCGAGATGGTCACGCCGATGATGTGCACGTCGTGGTAGCCCACGTGGAGCGCCTGCAGGTGCCGAAAAAGCTGCTGGCGCATGCTGGCCAACACCCGCTGGCTGACCAGAGAGAGGATGTAGGTCTGACTGGCGGTGCCCAAGTAGACGCCCAGATACACCACGCCGGTAAGCAGGGCCACGCGCGAGAGGCCCGCCACATCGCCCACCGCGATGTAGCTATCGATGGCCACCTTGACCAGGTAGGGGCCGGCCAGGTTGAGGCCGGCGGTGGCCAACATCAGCCCGGTCGAAAGGAGCATCTGCGCCCAGTGGGGCGCCACAAAGCCCAGCAACCGCCGCAGTACCCGCGGGTTGAAGGCGGCCTGCTCCTGCGCGGAGCCCATGCCTCGGATGAGCGAGTTGGGGCCTCCGGCCATGCCCTGGGTGACTCCCACGCCCATGCCCATGGCTCATGCCTCCCCTGCCGCCGCCAGGCGCGATGGCCCGCAAGAGTCCACGGGCATGAGCTGGCGGTAGTAGATATCGGCATAGAACCCGCTGGAACGGAGGAGTTCAGCGTGGGTGCCCCGGGCCACGATGCGCCCGCGGTCGAGGACCAGGATGAGGTCGGCGCGGCGCACCGTGCTCAGGCGCTGGGCGATGACGAAGGAGGTGCGCCCCACCATCAGCCGCTCGAGCGCGGCCTGAATCTGCTGCTCGGTGTCGGTATCCACGCTGGAGGTGGCCTCATCGAGGATGAGGATGCGCGGGTCCTTCAAGAGCGCCCTGGCGATGGCGATGCGCTGCTTCTGGCCACCGGAGAGGGTCACCCCGCGCTCGCCCACCCGCGTGTCGTAGCCCTCGGCCATCTGCACGATAAAGTCGTGGGCACAGGCAGCCCGGGCGGCCTCGATGATCTCGGCCTCGCTGGCTCCCGGCCGGCCAAAGGCGATGTTCTCGCGGATGGTGCCGGTGAACAGGGTCGTCTCCTGCAGCACAATGCCGACCTGGCTGCGCAGCGAGGCCAGCGTCACCAGGCGCAGGTCGTGGCCATCCACCAGGATGCGCCCGGCGGTCGGGTCGTAGAAGCGCGGGATCAGGTTGATGATGGTGCTCTTGCCCGAGCCGGTCGCGCCCAAGAGCGCCACCACCTGGCCGGGCTGCACTTCGAACGAGACGTCGTCGAGCACGCGCCGCCGCCCAAAGTAGGCGAAGGAGACGTGCTCGAAGACGACGTGGCCCGCGATGGGAGGCAGGTCGTAGGCCCCCGGCCCATCGCGCACCTCCGACTCGGCATCGAGGATCTCGAACACCCGCTGCCCCGAAGCGATGGCGTTGGCCAGCGCCGAAACGAGCATGCCCAGGCGCCGCACGGGCAAGACGAGCTGCGCCAGGTAGGTGCTGAACGCCACCAGCTGGCCGATGCTCAACTGGCCACGCATCACCAGTTGGCCGCCGTACCAGATGATGCCCACCGTGCCCAGGTTCGCAATCAGGTCCATCATCGGCACGTTCCAGGCCTGCACCCGCGACTGGCGCACGCTGAGGGCCAGGAGCTTCTCGTTCTCGCGATCGAAGCGCTCGCACTCGGCGGGTTCCTGAGCAAACGCCCGCACCACCCGCGTGCCGCGCAGGTTCTGTTCGAGCCGCGTCGTAAGCACGGCCAACTGCTGCTGCACCTGGCCCGATAGGGGCCGGAAGATGCGCCCGTAGCGCGCCGCCTGCGCCGCCAGGAAGGGCATGGTGCCGAGGGAAAGGATGGCCAGCGGCACGTTGGTGTTGAGCAAGACGATCGCCGTGCCCACAAAGAGCACCGTCGTATCCACCAGGCGGATGAAGGCCCGCCCCGTCAGGAAGCGGATGCGGTCCACATCGCTGATGGCGCGGGCCAGCAATTGCCCGCTCTCCGCCCGGTCGTGATAGCTGAAAGAGAGCGACTGCAGCTTCTCGTGAATGGCGTTGCGCAGCCGATAGGCCACCCCCTGCGAGGCCCACTCGCTCAGGTAGCCCTGGCCAAAGGTGCAGAGGCCCTTGGCCACCACCAGGCCCAGCAGCGCCAGGCACACCCGCAGCAGGGCGCCGCGGTCGCCGCCCCGGATGCCCGAGTCGACGCCTTGCCGGATCATCTGCGGCACGATCAGGTTGAGCCCATTGATCCCCAAGACGGTCAGGTAGGCCACTACCACGCCGGGCCAGTAGAAACGCAGATAGGCGAGGCAACGCAGCACCACGCGGCCACTCGACATGGCCGGCGGCTTGGCGGAGGGCTGCGTCGTAGGAGGCTTGGTCTGCATCTAGCGCGAGCCTGTCTCATCAAGCCAGGGCACGTAGGTATCCCAGCGGGCACGCAGGTAGGGCCGCTGCTGCTCAAAGATGGCGGCCTGCTGCTGGATGCCGGCCTCGTACTCGGCAGGCGAACGCCCCTCCATCTCCAAGAGGTAGGAGACGACGCGGGCATAGTAGATGGGCAGCAGGGCGCAGATGACCTTGTCGGGGTCGCCCTCGCCCTTGTTGTACACCACGGCAAAGTCGATCACGGTGCGCGCCCACAGCTCGGCCGAAATCGCGCCAGGCGAAGGGGTCGCCTTGAGGGCCTCGCGGATGCGCTCCAGATGCTCGGAGGCCAGGATGGTGCGCCAGGTATTGCGGTACTTGTTGCGGCCCTTGCCGACCGCCTCCCAGATGCTCTCCACGGGAAAGCCGCCACGCTGGCAGGTGGCGGTGCCCGGCTCGGGCACACCAAAGTGGATGAGCTTGGCCGGCAGGCTCGCTTCGAGCCAGGCGCGGCGGTAGATGTTGACCATGCGGAAGAGGGTGCCAACGGTCTGCAGGAACCGGGGGTCCATGGGCACCACAAAATCGCGCAGGCCTTCGACCTTGGCGCCCAGGTTCGCCTGGCCGATGCGCCGCCCCTCTACCAGGCTGACGATGGTCAGCCAGACGTCAAGGCCGTAGCGCGCTACATCGGTCTCCCACACGTCACGCAGGGCGTACTGCCCGGCCAGGGCGCTGGAAATGGCCAGGTCGCAGCCGATCATCTGGCGCAGGTCGGCGCCGTAGAGCATGCGCACCAGGGGGTAGACCAGGTGATCACTCAGCGCGCTCTCCAGCGGTGGGCGGTCGTAGCTCGGCAACACCAGGTCGCACTGGTCGGCCAGGATGGGGGCAGCCAGGCTCCGGAGCCAGTGCGGCGCCACATCGCGAGCCTCGGGGCTGAGGGCAATGCACACCTGCGAGCCCAGCGCCGCCGCCACCTCGAAGACCGCCCGCAACGCGCTGCCGCGGCCCAACAGGCCTTCGTAAGGCGCAACGATCTTTTTGACCATCGGCGGGGTCGGCCAATCGCTGGCGATCTGCAGCGTATTGTCGGAGGATCCTCCATCGGCCACCATGATGACAGCGCGGGCGTTGGGAAAATCGCGGCTGAGGCCATTGATCACCGCGTCGAGCACGCGCCCAATCGTGCGCCCGTTGCGATACGTCGGGATGCCCACCACCAGGTCTGCGGCGCCAATCTCGCGAATGCGGCGCTTGGCCTCTGCGTGCAGTGCCGTCTCGTACATTGCGTCCTCCTGTGTCGTGGGTCGTAGTCCATGTTGTTTGGGCGTGCTTCACTTCTGCGTGGCCCGCATGCGCGCGGCCGCCTCGGCGGCGGCCGCCTTGGGCGCCAGCTTGCCTCGGGCTACCCCGTCGATGGCCGGCCCAAGGGCGGCCACAGCCAGGCTGTAGGCCGGCTCCTGCGGCTGCGGCGCAGCCACCAGCATTAACTGTTCCAGGAACTGCCGGTACTCGCCGTCGCCCACCGCCAACCGCAACGCCGACAGCCGCGCGGGCAAGTGGTAGGTAACCTTCGACCAGGCGGCCATGGCGGTGGGATCGAAGAGGGCGCGCAGGAAGGCGAGCGCGGCTGCCTGCCGCTCCGGGTCCCGCGTGATCAGCACCCATCCCCAGCCATTGGCCATGGTGGCCGGCTCACCCGACAGGGTAGGCAGCGCAGCGATGCCGGTCGAGGCCAGGTGCGACCGCTCGCGGCCATAGTCCCACGAAGTCACGTTGGCCATCGCCACCTCGCCTTCGGCACCCTTGCCGGCGCTGGCCAGGTAGATCGGCCAGCAGTCGGTCGCCGTGTCGATCTCCAGGCCAGATGGCGCGAGGCTGCCCGCCTGCCGTGCCAGGTCGTACGCTTCGAGGACTGCCGAGGCAACCGTCTCGTCGAGGTAGGGCTGGCCGCTGCGGTCGGTCAACCTGCCGCCGAGGGCCAGGTACAGGGGCAGGAAGCCATCGGCCACGGCGCCTTCGCTCGCGCCCAGGGGCAACAGGTACGAGGCGTGCAATTCCGCCAACTCGGCCCAGGTCGCCGGAGGCTTGGCCACCACAGCCGAGTTGTAGGCCAGGAAGCGCAGGTCCGCATCGTACTGCACAGCCACCAGGTGCTCGCCCACCTGGCCGGCCTGGCGGGCAAAGGGTGCCAGGTCTGCCATCAGGCCGGCGTCGAGGAGCGGTTCCAGGGGCTGCAGCAGCGAGCTACCGGCCAGCTCGGCCACCTCGCGCATATCCACGAGTGCCAGGTCGGGCAATTGCGCCGGGGCCACGGCCGCGGTGCTGCGCAAAAAGTGAGCGATGCCACCCTGGCCGTAGGGCTTTTTGCGCACATAGCGTACTTGCCAGCCGGGCCTGGCCTGGGTGAAAGCGTCGATCTGCGCGGCGAACACGTCGCCCCCGGGAACATCGCTGAGGGGTGCCATCGAGTCGGGCCCCCACACCGTGAGGGTGAGGACCCTGGCCGGCGACGAGGGCCAGGTCGTGGCCCGAGGAGACTGGCCGGGCACAACCGTCGATAGCGGCGTGGCAGGAGCGCTCGGCAGCGCCTTCTCGGCAGGTACCGGCGTCTGCGATCCCCTGCATGCCACCACCACGAGTCCGGCCGCGACCACGATTAGCAGCCGCCAGGAAAGGGCCGGGCGGTGACAGGCAAATGCCCCATCGCGCCTCTCCACACCCCTGCCCTGGCTCGCACTCATCCTTCGATGCTCTCCTCGTGCCAATATGGGGTGAGCCGGGAAACCATGCATATTATAGCACAATTCCGCCCCGACTGTGCATGCCCGCGAGTCGGAGTGCATCGGAGATGCGCCATCGCCTGGGTTGCGGCCGGGCTTCTCGCTGGGCTGCCACCCGGCTCCCAGCCCAGGGCGGGGGTTTGGCGGGACGGTGCGAAGCATGGAGCCCGGTCGCCAGCGCGGCGCTTCCGAGAGGCTGCCGGCCACGAGCCTGCTGACGCATCTTGGGCTGCACCCCGCAGCCACCATCCCCATAACAGCCCCCATAGGCCAACTGCCCCAGGCCGAACGACTGCAGCGGATGGCTTGCGTTTTGGCCCCAGTTGCGATACAATCCGCGGGCTGTTGGGACCAGTTAAGGAAAGGAGCCGCACCTATGGACCTGGCATCCCTGATTCGCGATGTGCCCGATTTCCCCGTCAAGGGCGTTCTGTTCAAAGACCTCACCACCCTCCTGAAAGACGCCCAGGCGTTCCACGAGGCGGTCGACGCTTTGGCCGAGCCCTTCCGCGGGGAGCCGATCGACGTGGTGGCCGCCATCGAGTCGCGTGGCTTCATCTTTGCGGCTCCTGTAGCCTACCTGCTGGGGGCTGCCTTTGTGCCCATCCGCAAGCCGGGCAAGCTGCCCGCCGAAACAGTCCGCGTGGACTATACTCTGGAGTACGGAGTCAACACGCTCGAGATACACCGGGATGCGATCCGCCCCGGGCAACGGGTGCTGCTGGTCGACGACCTGCTGGCCACCGGCGGCTCGGCCAAGGCGGCTGTGCAGCTCATCGAGCGCCTGCAGGGCCATGTGGTGGGGATCGCCTTCCTGGTCAGCCTCACTTCTCTCAAGGGAGTCGAAAACCTCCCCGGGTACAGGGTGTTCTCGGTGATCGATTTCTAGAGCCTGGCCCCCGGGCTGCCTCGCCACGCCATGCCGGGACCTCGCCCAGTGTCTGCCGGAATCCGCCAGGGCGCTGACCAGCGGCCACTGCTTGGCGCCAGGCGCTGCGGGCGGTTTGGCTGCTGGAGGGCGACGGCGAGGCAGCCTGGCCCTGCGGCCAGCCCAACGGCCTGCCGCTCGGCGAGGAGCGCCCAAGGCCGGCCAATCGTTCTTTTTGGAGAAGAGTGCCATGGCCAACGAACGGGAAAGACTCGAACAGGAACGTCGGCGCACCGAGGAAGAGATCGCGCGCCTGCGTTCGTACCTGGAGACCGAATTGGAGCGCGGCGCCGGCGAAGACGAAGATGCGCCCGACACGGCTGCTGACATCTATGAGCGCGAGAAGACTCTCGCTCTGATCAGAACCCTGGAAGACAAGCTGGCCTCCATCGAACATGCTCTCCATAGCACAGTCGTCGGCCGTTATGGCATCTGCGAACGCTGTGGCAAGGAAATCGAGCCGGGGCGGCTCGAGATCATGCCCCATACTACCCTGTGTGTGCGCTGCCAGGCCGAGGTCGAGCGCCAACTGGGCCGCCGCCGCCCCCGCTCCGAAGACGACGATCGCTAGCCCTTTGCCGCTGGGCTTTGACAGCGCCCTGGAGCATGGCTACACTGCACCAGAAACGGGTCAGAGGCTGGGAACCAGTCTCTGACCTTTTTCATGGGCCGGCGAGGCACGGCGACGCGCCATTTGCCGTGGGCTGCGCTTTGTTCTATTATGAGGGCCCGGCAGCGATGGCGGAGAAAGGAGCTTGCATGGGGCGCGTCCACGTTTCCAGGCATCCGCTGATCCAACACAAACTGACACTCCTGCGCAGCACCGATACCGAGCCCAAAAAGTTCCGCGAGCTGGTGCGCGAAATCTCCATCCTCCTGGCCTACGAGGCGACGCAGGACCTCGCTCTGGTGCCTGTCGATGTTACCACTCCCCTGGCCCGCACCACCGGCATGGCGCTGGCCGAGAAGATCGGCCTGGTGCCCATCCTCAGAGCCGGCCTGGGCATGGTGGAAGGCATCTGGGAGATGATGCCCACCGCCGAGGTCTGGCACATCGGCCTGTACCGCGACCATCGCACCCTGCAGCCGGTGGCTTATTACAGCAAGTTGCCCGTCAGCCCCACCGTGCAGGTGTGCCTGATCCTCGACCCCATGCTGGCCACAGGTGGCTCGGCGGTGGCCGCGGCCGATATGCTCAAGCAGTGGGGGGCCAAGCGCATCAAGTATGTGGGCATCATCGCCGCGCCGGAGGGCGTACGCTTTCTCGAGGAGCGCCATCCCGACGTGGATATCCACCTGGGCGTGATCGATGATCACCTCACACCCGAGCCGTCGGCGCCCGGCGACCCGCCCAAGGGCTACATCGTGCCTGGTCTGGGCGACGCCGGCGACCGCCAGTTCGGGACGGGTTGATGCCCCATGTCTCAACTGCCGATGTGGGGGGTGTACGTCGCCGTCTTTGTGGCCGCCGCGCTGGTCACCTGGCTGATCACGCCCCTGGCCGGCGCCCTCAGCCGCCGCCTCGGCCTGGTCGACGTGCCCGGAGGCCGCCGCCAGCATCAGGGGGCAATCCCCCGCCTGGGGGGCATAGCCATCTTTGCAGGCTTTATGCTGGCTACGCTTCTGAGCCTGCCCATCCTGCCCAGCTACTACCAGCCGGCCGACTGGACGCGCCTGACCGGCCTCCTGGTAGGGAGCCTGGTGGTCTTTGTGGGCGGCCTGCTCGACGATAGGCGCCAATTCTCAGCCCTGCCGCAGCTTGGCCTGCTGCTCCTCGTGGCTGCCATCGCCATCCGCCACACCATCTTTATCGAGATCGTCAACAACCCCTTCACCCACGCCCAAACCCGGTTCAGCCTGCCGATCACCGTGGCCATCACCCTGCTGTGGATATCGGGCATGACGACTACAGTCAACTGGCTCGACGGCCTCGACGGCTTGGCCGCCGGGGTGAGCGGCATCGCCATGCTCGTCTTCTTCATCCACATGCTGCGCATGGGCCAGCCGAGCCAGGCCCTCTTGCCCCTGGCGCTCCTGGGCGCCATCGCGGGCTTTTTGCCACGCAACTGGCACCCGGCCAGCATCTTCCTGGGCAGCTCCGGGGCCTACTTCCTCGGCTTTGCCGTGGGCGCCCTGGCCATCATCGGTGGCGCCCGCACCGGCACGGCACTCCTCGTCTTGGGCGTGCCTATCCTCGACGTGGCCTGGCAGATCCTCGACCGGATACGCCACCGGCGTTCGCCCGGCGCCGGCGACCGCGGGCATTTGCACTTCCGCCTGGTCGACCTGGGCCTGCCGCAGGAGCGGATCGTGCTCCTCTACTGCGGGCTATCGGCCGCCTTTGGCGGCCTGGCCCTGCTCATGCCTCCGCCTCTGTACAAACTGCTCGCCCTCGCCGTGTTGGGCATCGTCGTCATCGCCGTGCTCGCCATCCTCACCAAGCTGGGTGAGCGCCGCCGGGGAGCCGGCGCCAACGACCGCTGAACGCAGCGCACTGGCATGGTTGTTGCTACTTACCTGGCAGCCCCAACTTCTGTGGAGGAGAGGGTAGCGTGAAACTGCTAGTGCTGGATGCGAGCGGACACAGCGAGAAGGAAGTGAGCCTCGACGAGGCGAGGATGGAGGTGGCGCGGGCCATCCTCGACGGCCGCACGGTGATCGCCGTCGACAACGCCGACGACGCCGGCTCACCGATCACTGACCCCGGCCAGCTCATGGAGCAACACAAGCTGGCCTACATCCTGCACCCGATGGCGGGTGGCTAATCGCGGCGCTGCAGCCGCCGGCCGATGCGCCTCATCCACTGGCCAATGGAAGCCACGGCCAGCCGGAGCGAGGCGCTCAACGGCCGGCCGGGCCGCGGGCGAGCCGTTGCGGGCAGCTTGTCACGGAGCTGGCGAATGCGGATCAAGAGTTCCGTTGGTGGGCCAAACACGTTGCCATTCGCCAGGAGTCTTTCCTCATCGTGCCTGGCCAGAAGCACCAACCCCAACACATGGTCGGCCAGGGGGACATCGCCCACCGGTACCAGACAGAGGTGGCCAAACAGGTTGCCGTCCTTATCGGCGAGCATACAGCGCCCGACCGCCTGGATCACGTACGACACGCCGGGGATCAGTTTTGAGGGGATGCGCAGCCCGTTCAAGGAATGGACTTGCGCATACTCTTCTGGCCCCAGGATCTCCTGGAGCAGCTTCTCGGCCCGCACCTCTTTGGGCCTTTGCAGCCCATACGTGCACATGGGGCACAGGCAATTCCCCGCCGACACGGGCGGCTGGGCAACCACACGCGGCTCCTCTCTACTCATCAGCCAAGCCTCACACGCGGAATTGGGGCGCGAACGCCCTTTCCGGCGCAGAGCAAGCTGCGTGCCAGGGAATGAGGGGTAGGGGTCAAGCATGCGGACCGACGCTGCTCTCGCTGAGAGCGACTCGTCGGTCCGCATGCTTAACCCCTACTCTCCCCTGTGGCCGTACTGAACGCGGCGGCCGGTGAGCTGGCCGGCCAGCCACTCGATGAGCAGCAGGGGCACCAACACCCCTACATCGAGCAGCGCAGTGAGCGAGAAAGCGTAGGCCAGGTACGAGAGGAAGCGCACGCCCCAGGCAAGCCAGGCCTCCGAGCCACGCGGCAGGCCCAGGAGCAGGTAGGCCACCAGGAGCACCAGGGCCAGGTACACCGCCAGCGTACGCCAGGGCCGGCGGTCAGAGGCGCTGGGCAGCATGGCATTCGACACCGCAAAGACCAGGTACACCCACAGCCACGCATCGGGCACCCGCAAACACGCCCACAGCCGCGCGGGCCAGGAGGCCACGGCGCCCGAGAGGGTGGGCAAGAGCCCAAACCCCCAACGCGCAATCACGAGCACCAGCGCCGTTCCCGTGACCAGAGGCGCCAGCCCGATCAGACTCTCGCGCAGCGGGTCGGCCCGGGCAATCTGCACCGACCCGAAGCGCACCTCGCGGCCCCGCTTGCGCTCCGGGCCGATGGAGATCGGGCTCACCCGCACCCCCAGCAGCCGGGCTGCCAGCCAGTGGCTCAGCTCGTGCACCACCACGCCCGGCAGCAGGAGGAGGAAATGGGCCAGCGCAGCCGCCTCGCTGCTGGCCGTCAACACCAGCACCAGGCCTTCGATGTGGCTGTGCACCTGCCGCTGGATGAGCCACAGCACCACGAGCGCCCCAACCAGCCACAGCAGTGGGACCCAATCGGTGACCAAAGGCACCCTCCCGCCAGCGGCGGCCACCCCTCACTTCTTCGCCTGCGCCGTCTGGCGGACGATGGCGACAAACTCATCGGCCTTGAGGCTGGCCCCGCCGACCAGGGCGCCGTCGATCTCGGGCTGCGAGACGAACTCGGCAATGTTGCCGGCCTTGACGCTGCCGCCATACTGGATGCGGATGGCTTCGGCCACCGGGCTGCCGAACATCTCGGCCAGCGTCGCCCGCACGGCCGTGCCGATGATGCGGTTGGCATCGCTGCCTGTGGCCGCCCGGCCCGTGCCGATGGCCCAGATGGGCTCATAGGCGATGATCAGGCCGCGCGCCTGCTCGGGCGTGAGCCCCGCCAGGCCCCGCCGCACCTGCCCCGACACAAAGGCCACCGTTTCGCCGGCCTCGTTCTGGGCCAGGTTCTCACCCACCGCCACGATGGGCGTCAGACCGTGGGCCAGCGCCGCGCGGACCTTGCGGTTGACCGTCTCATCGGTCTCGCCAAAGAACTGGCGCCGCTCAGAGTGCCCGATGATGACGTAACGGGCCAGTTCCCTCACCATCAGCGGCGAGATCTCGCCGGTGAAGGCGCCTTCCGGCTCCCAAAACATATCCTGGGCACCCACGCCAATGCCGCTGCCCTCCACCAGGCCCGCCACGGCAGCCAGAGCGGTGAAAGGCGGGCAGAGCACTCGCTCGACCCTCGTGATCTGCGTGAGCTCGGGCAGCATAGCCTCGACGAGGGCTTGGGCCTCGGCCACGGTCTTGTACATCTTCCAGTTGCCGGCAATGATGGGCGTGCGCATGCGAACGGTCCTCCTCAAGAGCAGTAATGTGGGCCGATGTTACCACAGAAGGAGTGGGCTGGCAAAGGCCACCCAGGCCGCCGGCCAATGCGCTTTGACAGTGGGCCAGATTGTTCGTATAATCAACCGTTGCGGGTCGGCACAAGGCAACGACGGCGCAAGAGACCGTTGGGAGGTACGAAGCACTGTGTTTGCGATTGTGGAATCGGGCGGGAAGCAATATCGCGTCTCCGAAGGCGAAGTGATCGACGTCGAGCGCCTGACCGCTGCCGAGGGCGATACGGTCACCCTCGACCGCGTCCTCATGGTGGCCGATGGAGAGCAGGTGCGCATCGGCAAGCCGCTGGTCGAGGGCGCGCGCGTGCAGGCCAAGGTCCTCGCCCACGACCGCGGCCCCAAGATCGTCGTCTTCAAGTACAAGCCCAAGATCCGCTACCGGGTCAAGAGTGGGCATCGCCAGGCATTCACCCGCCTGCAGATCGAGCACATCCTCGTCTGACAGGGCAGGGTCACCCATGGGCCGGGCCCCGGCTCCGCACCGGGCAGGCCCACAACGAGTACAGGAGCAGTTGAGTTATGGCACACAAGAAAGGCGGCGGCTCCAGCCGCAACGGGCGCGACAGCAAGGCCAAGCGCCTGGGCGTGAAACGCTATGACGGCCAGCTCGTCCGCGCCGGCACTATCATCGTGCGCCAGCGCGGGACGCACTTTCACACCGGCCACAACGTCGGCATCGGCGGCGACCATACCATCTATGCCACCATCGATGGCTATGTCAAGTTCGAGTTCATCCCGCAGACCAACGGGCGCAAGCGCATCAGCGTGTACCCGGAAAGGACGTGGTAAGGCATGAAGAAGGGTATCCATCCCGAATACTACCCTGATGCCAAGGTCATCTGCGCTTGCGGCCATACCTGGACCACCGGCTCGACCAAGAAGGAAATCCACACCGACATGTGCTCGCAGTGCCATCCCTTCTTCACCGGCGAGCAGCGCATCGTCGACACCGCCGGCCAGGTGGAGCGCTTTGAACGCCGCCTTGGCCAGCGCCGCGAGTTCGAATCGAAGGCGGTCGCGCGCGAGCGCAAGCGGGCCGAGCGGCGGCGTCGCGAGGTCGTAGTCGAGGTGCCGGGCGAGGCCGAAGAGGCAGCCCCCGCGCCCGAAGAGGGCCAGGCGGCCGAGGCGCCAGGCGCAGAGGCCTGAGCGAACCTCTGCCCGCATCTACTGGGCCAGGCTCGATGGGCCAATCGGTGACGGCCGAGACGGCGCGAAGGCAGAGTGGTACCCACTCTGTCTTTTTTCTGGTTGCTGCAGCGGGAGGCAGAGCCGGTGGCATACCACTACCATCGCTACGACGGCGGCTGGGTCGAGGTCATCTGCGGCAGCATGTTCAGCGGCAAGACCGAAGAGCTGATCCGCCGCGTCAAGCGAGCAGAGATCGCCCGGCAGAAGGTGCAGGTGTTCAAGCCGGCCATCGACAACCGCTACCATGTGGATAAGGTCACTTCGCACAGCGGCGCCATGCTGGCCGCCGTGGTCGTCGACTCCGCAGCCGAGATTGCCAAGCGGCTCGCCCCCGACACAGCCGTGGTAGCCATCGACGAGGCCCAGTTCTTCGACGTGGAGATTGCGCCCCTCTGCAGGCGCCTGGCCGACCGTGGCCTGCGGGTGATCGTGGCAGGGCTCGACATGGACTTCCGCGGCGAGCCGTTCGGCGCCATGCCGCTCCTCATGGCTCAGGCCGAAGTGGTCGACAAGCTGCAGGCCATCTGCGTGCGCTGCGGCGCGCCGGCCAGCCGCACCCAGCGGCTGATCGACGGGCGGCCGGCCTCGTACAACGACCCGGTCATCATGGTGGGCGCAGCCGAGGTCTACGAGGCGCGCTGCCGGCGCTGCCATGAGGTTCCTGGGAAGGACAGGCCGTGAAGCAGTTCCAGTACGGCGGGCAGGCGGTCATCGAAGGGGTGATGATGCGGGGCGCCGAGTACCTGGCCGTCGCCGTGCGCAACCCCAAAGGTGAGATCGTGCTGCACCGCGAGCCGCTCTCGCGCTACATCTACAGCGGCGTCGTGGCGCGCACGCCCTTCCTGCGCGGGCTCACGCTGCTGTGGGATTCGCTGGTCCTCGGCGTACGCGCCCTCATGTACTCGGCCGATGTGGCCCTGGGCGACGAGGAGGTCTCCTTCAGCGGCCCGCTGGCCTGGGGCACCCTCGCCCTGTCGCTGGCTATCGGCGTCGGCCTCTTCTTCCTGCTGCCGGTGCTCGCCGTGCGCCTGGTTGACCCCTACCTGGCATCGCCGCTCTTGAGCAACCTGGCCGAAGGCCTGATCAGGCTGGCCATCTTCATCGCCTACCTGGCGCTGGCCGGCAGGATGCCCGAGATGCGGCGGGTGTTTGCCTACCACGGCGCCGAACACAAGGCCGTGAATGCCCTGGAGGCGGGGGCCGAGCTGGTGCCCGAACAGGTGGAACGCTTCAGCACTGCCCATCCCCGCTGCGGCACCGCCTTTACGCTGCTGGTCTTGATCCTCTTTATCGTCATGGCCTCCTTCCTGGGCCGGCCTGCCTTCTGGCTGCGGGTCCTCTCGCGGCTGGTGCTCATTCCGGTGGTGGCCGGCGTGGCCTATGAGGCCATGAAGTTCGGCGCCAGCCATCGCCGGTGGCCCCTGGTGGGCGTGCTGATAGCGCCGGGCCTGTGGCTCCAGCGCCTCACCACGCGCGAGCCCGACCGCCCCATGCTTCAAGTCTCCATCGCTGCGCTCAAAGCCGTCCTCGAGGCAGAGGCGCGGGCCCCACAGCCATCGGTGGCGGAGGCCGTCTCGGGCCAGTAGTGGCCCGTTCGCTGCAGGCTGCACGGGTGCCCGACCGGCACCGTGCCGGCCTGTGCCTGGACGTTCCTCGTCGGTTGGCAGTTCGCCAGCTCCGGCTGCATTCCGCGCGGGGCAGTCCGGAGGCTGAGATTGTGATTTAGCGAACAAGCTGGTCCGCATCCCGCGCGTCATCGCACAAGGAGATGTTGCGATGTTGAGCAAAGAGGAACTCTTGGCACGCGCCAAGAAGCCGTCGGACGATGCGATGCGCCTGCACCCCTTCTACAGGGGCAAGGTGCAGACGGCGCCCAAGTGCGTG
>Ga0078972_1008291_pt1 | contig 21929 bp, 18 predicted proteins | sample YelNatPaOPGAMG01_FD_67568 | JGI IMG/M metagenome (GOLD analysis project Ga0078972, IMG submission 67568) | Hot spring thermophilic microbial communities from Obsidian Pool, Yellowstone National Park, USA - OP-RAMG-01 (SPADES assembly) (version 2) | ecosystem: Environmental > Aquatic > Thermal...
CTACTTTAACGCGGCCAACCCGGGCAGCGGCTACCTGGTGATCTTTGCCATGTTCGGGGTCTGCTTCCTGGTCTCGACGGTGGTCATGACCCAGGTGAAGGCACCGGCCGTGGCAGTGGCGCAGGCAGCGCAGTAGCCGCTTGGCCAGGCATACCAGCGAAATGGCAGCGGCGCAGGCCGGCGTCATCCGGGTGCTGCGAAACCCACGCTTCCGGCGCCTGTGGGTCGGGCAGGTCGTCTCGGCGATTGGCGACTACTTCTACATGCTCGCGGTGCCGATCCTCATCAACGCGCTGACCGGCTCCACGGCGGCGATTGGCCTGGCCATGATCCTGGGTTTTGCGCTGCCGCAACTGCTGTTTGGCATCCCGGCGGGGGTGCTGGTCGACCGATGGGAGCGGCGGCGCGTGATGCTGGTGGCAGATACCCTGAGGGCGTGCCTGGTGCTGGGCGGCCTGTTGGCGCGCGACGCTCAGACCCTATGGATCCTCTATGTCGTAGGGTTCCTGGTGTCGGTGGCCGGCCGCTTCTTCTACCCCGCCCAGTCGGCGCTGATCCCCTCGCTAGTGGGCGAGGATGAGCTGCTGGCGGCGAACAGCCTATCGCAACTGACCATGACGGCCTCGCTGCTCGTGGGGCCGGCCCTGGCCGGCTTTGCCATCGCCTGGTTGGGCCCCGGCGCTGCCTTTGTGGTGGATGCGGCCTCTTTCATCGTCTCGGCCCTGGCCATCTGGAGCATCGGGGAGGTCGCGCCGCCGCCCCGGGTGACAGGAAGCGGCTCGCTGGCGGCATCGCTGCGCAGGTTCTGGAGCGATCTCAGCCACGGCCTGCGGGTGATGTTCGGCAACGCGACTCTGCGTGGCATCCTGCTGAGCCTGTCGATCCTCCAGTTGGGCATTGGCGCGGTGAACGTGCTGTGGGTGCCCCTCTTGACACGATCCTATGGCGTAGGCCCCGACGGCCTGGGGGTGGTCGATTCGATGCAGGGCGTCGGCATGGCGATTGGCGCGGTCGGGGTGGGGTGGCTGTCGGCGCGGGTGCGTAAGGTGCGCATCGTCTCGGTGGGTCTGGCCGTACTGGGGCTGATGTTGGGGCTCACCGGGGTTGCGCCGAGCTTCGCCTGCATCGTGGGGTTCACCTTTGTGTTGGGCGTTGCGCTTTCGCCCGTGCAGGCCGCGCTCGCCACCCTGGCCCAGTGGACTGCGCCCGGGCACCTGCGGGGGCGCGTGTTTGGCACGACGGGGACCTTTGGCCAGATCGCGGGACTCGTATCGATGGGCCTGGCGGCGGGCGCGGCCGAGTGGGTCGGCATCCCGGCGGTGTATGTGGCGTGCGGCGTGCTGGTGGTGCTCGCGGGCGTGGCCTTTGCCGTGCTGGTCAGCGAGCCGGCAGCCCTGGCGGTGGAGTAGCGACTGAGGTGCTTGGAATGACAGAGTGTGGAGGGGTGTTGGACGATGGCGTTTGAGTCGGATGGCCTGCCCGCTCCATGGCCTGACCTGGGCCGTGGGCGGCTTTCGCCGCGCGAGCGGGTGCAGATGGCGCTGGCGCACCGGGAGCCGGACCGGGTTCCTGCAGACCTGTGGGCTGTGCCCGAGGTGTGGCAGCGGTTGCAGGACTACCTGGGGGGCGCGACACGGGCGGAGGTGCTGCGGCGCCTGCGCATCGACGTGCGCTGGGTCGCGCCGCGGTATGTAGGCCCGCAGCGCGAGCTGCCGGGTGGCATCACTGTGGAGCCCTATGGCACCTGGCGGCGGCGTATGGGCCACGGCTATGGTGGCTACGAGGAGTATGCCGGCTACCCGCTGGCCGAGGCGCGGTCGGCCGCGGATGTCCTGGCCTGGGATGGGCCGCGGCCGGAGTACTGGGATGTGAGCGATCTGGCGCGCGAGTTGGCCGAGCTCGACGCTGAGGACTCGTACTGGGTGTGCTACGATGTGGGGGGCATCTACGAGCGTTCATGGGGCCTGGTGGGGATGGAGCGCTTCCTGACCGACCTGGTGACGGACCCCGAAGTGCCCTGCGCCATCATGGACCGCATCACCGACCTCTATATCGCCAACGTCACACGAGTGCTCCAGGCGGCGCGCGGGCGCATCGACATGGTCTACACGTGGGACGACATCGCGCATCAGCAAGGCCCCTTCATGTCGCCGGCTGTGTGGCGGCGCTACATCCTGCCACGCCACCAGCGGCTGAACGCGGCCATCCGCGCTTTCGGCGTCCGGATCATGTACCATTCCTGTGGAGCAGTGTATCCCTTCATCCCGGCGCTGATCCACGACATGGGCATCGACGTGCTGAACCCGCTGCAGCCGCGCGCCGCCGGCATGGACCTGGCACGCATCAAGGCCGAGTTTGGCGATCGGGTCTCCTTCCATGGCGGAGTCGACATCCAGGAGACGCTGCCCCACGGGACGCCGGAGGAGGTGCGGGCCCAAGTGCGGGAGCGTTGCCAGGTGCTCGGCCGGGGCGGGGGATATATCCTGGCCGCAGCCCACTATATCCAGAATGACACCCCCTTGGAGAACATCCTGACCCTGTTCACCACGCGTCGTGAGGTCGATGGCTAGAGCACCGGCCAGGCGTCCTCGCGGCGCACCCTGAGCGGCTGGCTGGGCCGCGCACGATGCCCACCAGGGGCTATGCGGCGTTGCCCACAGGATCGTCTGTGCGCTGCTCTCGCTGCGCCAGAGGGGATGTGCGATGGGGGCACGGGCCGTGACACGGTCGGCGCGTGCCCCCAAGCACGGGGGCTACTGGCGCCGGCGGATGAAGCGCCCGCCCAGGAGCTCGGTGTCGGATAGGCCGCCTGAAGTGAAGAACGAGCGCATGCTGGGCAGGGCCGCGCTGATCACGAGGAGCTGCACCAGGATGTCGATCAGCGCCTTGGGGATGGGGGTCGACCAGGCCACGTTGAGGCCCCCAGCCTCGAGGCCGCCATAGGCGAGGGCGGCCAGTAACGATCCGATGTAGCTCTGCCCCCCGACCAGCGCCAGCACCAGCCCCTGATCGCCGACCTCAACCGTGCCCATGCGGTAGCCCCGCCAGATGCCGAGGATCTCCGTCGCCCCGGCCATGGCCGCGATCGCACCGCTCAGCATCATGCCGAGGAAGAAGCAGCGGGTCGGGTCGATGCCTGCGAATTCGGCAAAGGCGCTGTTGGCTCGCGACATGCGGATGGCATAGCCCAGGGTCGAGCGCCGCATCCAGATGGCCAGCGCGATGACGATGGCGATGGCCACAAAGAAGCCCAGGTTGGCTTTGCTGCCTGCCCCCAGCGCGCCGTGGGTGAGCTCGGAGAACTGGGGGAGCTGCGCCGACTCGCGGATGCCGCTCTGCGAGGCACCGGCCTGCGCCGCTCGCAGGGCTGGGATGCTGCCGGTGATGATGCCCAGGAGTGGCGACATCAGCAGGTTGGCAATGATGCCGGTGATGACCTCACTGACCCCCGACAGGCGCCGGAAGATGGCCGGGATGAAGGCGGCCCCGGCGCCCCCCAGCCCGCAGAGGATGAGGATGGCGGCAATGTGCAGCGGTTTGGGCAGCGCGAGGGCGTAGCCGGCCATGGCAGCGACCGCCGTGCCCACGAGGAACTGGCCTGCGAGCCCGGTGTTGATCGCCCCGGCCTGAAAGGCCACCACCGCCGCCGCAGCGCTGAGAATGAGCGGCGTTGCCCGCTGGACCATGATCATCAGCCCCCCTGGCCTGAGGAAGGCTTCACGGAAGAGCACGCTGTACACCTCGAGGGGGCTCGACCCTACAGCAAGGATGATCAGAGACCCCAGTAGGACCCCGGCCAAGAGGCAAAGCCCGAGCTGCAAGAGATAGCGCCCCAAGCGGTGCAACTTGCTCGTTGTGGGCTGTGGTGCGTGCAAGGATCGATCCTTTCGGAGTGGTCACCGGCTCACAGCCCGGCCCGGCTGGCGACGGCCCGCAGGTGCTCCGTTGCCTTGTGGATGACCTCGTTTTCGTCGCAGACCATAACCTGGCGCTCGCGCATCAGCACCTGGCCGTCGACGATGGTATCGGTCACGTTCTCCGGAGTTGCTGCCATGACCAGAGTCCTGAGCAGGTTGTGGGTGGGGGCCATGTGCGGTCCGGAGCAGTCGACCAGGATGATGTCGGCGCGCTTGCCGACCTCGAGGGCGCCGACCTGATCCTGGAGCATGAGGGCGCGAGCGCCGCCGGCGGTGGCCATGCGCACCAGGTCGGCCACGGGCAAGGCCGCCGGGTCGTTGATCGGCAAGCCGTAGTGGGCCTGAGTGGCCGACTTGAGGAGGCGCATGGCCTCGAAGATGTCGATGCGGTTGGAGGAGGCACCATCGGAGCCCAACCCCACCGCTGCCCCAAGGGTCAGGAAGAGGGGCGTCTTGGGGAAACCATGGGAGGTCAGGTTCGAGCGTGGGCAGTGCACGGGTGTGGTGCCGCGCTCGACCAGCAGGCGCACTTCGCGGTCTGACAGCACGACGCAGTGCGCTGCCAGCACATTGGGGCCCAGCAGGCCGCGGGAGGCGAGCCACTCGGCAGGCCGCTGGCGGTAGTTGGTCAGGCAGTGCTCCACCTCACGCAGGTGCTCGGCCAGGTGGATGTGGATGCCGGTGGCGTGGCGTCGTGCCGCGTCGGCGACGCCGTCGACGAGCGCAGGCGTGGAGGTCATGACCTGGCGCAGGGCAAACCAGACCCGGATGCGGCCATTGGCCTTACCATGCCAGGCATGGTAGAGCTCCTCGGTGCGTGCGATGGCATCGGCAGCCGTGTCCTTCATGTTGGGTGGCACGAACTCGGCCATATCCATGGTCGAGCGGGCGATGCAGGCGCGCAGGCCCATCTCGTCGACCGCCCTGGCTACCTGCTCCATGTGGCGGCCTCCGGAGTCGGCGAACGAGGTAATCCCGGCCCTGATCATCTCCAGGCAGCACAGCTTGGCACTCCAATAGACATCTTCCGGCTCGAGCTGGCTCTCGAAGGGCACGAGGATGCGCGCCCAGATCATGGGAGGCTCGTCGGTAATCCGGCCGCGCAGCAACTGTTGACACGCGTGGGTATGGGCGTCGATCAGGCCGGGCATGGCAACACGGCCTGCACCGTCGAGGTGCGTCCGGGCCCGGAACGCGGCGGTGACCTCTGCGTGGCCGAGGGCGACGATGCGCCCCTGATCTACGGCGATAGACGTGTCGGGCTGCAGGCTCAGGTCGGGCAAAAGGGCAGTGCAATTCGTGATCAGCAGGTCGCACGTGTTGGGCTCCACAGGCGGTCCCTCCCTACAGGTATTGTCAACGAGGTGCTCCAACGCCAAGAGCGAGCGGTGGCACCTCAGCCATCGAACTCGAACGCCGGGATGATTGTCTGGCGCTCCACATCGACGAGGCCAAGATCGGTGGGCCGGTAGCTGGGCACCACCGGGAGCGCCAACGAGGTGAGAAGCCGGATCGGATTCTCGGTGACGCCCAGGGCATGCGCCGCTTCGACAAAGGCGTCGAAACCGCGGGCGAGCTCCGTGACCGGCGCCTCGGCCAGGAGGCCGGCGACAGGCAGCGGCACCAGCGCGCGCAACTGGCCCTCTGCCACGGCCGCATAGCCGCCGCCCGAGTCGATAAGCGCTCGGGCGGCGAGGGCCATGTCGGCGCTGTCGCGGCCGACGATCACCAGGTTGTGAGAATCGTGGGCATAGGTGGTAGCCAGGGCCCCTACGCGCAGGCCGCTGCCCGCAATGAGGACGGCCGAATGGTTCTGGTTCAGACCGTGGCGGTGCCAGACAGTGGCCAGAGCGAGATCGGGCCGGTCCTCCCAGGCTACGGCGCCGCTCGCGAGGGGCAGCTCGCGCAGTTCCAGGCCGCGGCCGCGACCGGTGAGCACCCGCGCGAGCGCGGTTCGCCCTGGGCCGCGGACGGCCATCTGGTCGGGAGACGGGGGCATCCGGTGCATCGAGTGCAGCGCTGCCGCGGGTGGTCGGCAGCCGGGCTGTGAGGGCTGCAGCATTTGGCCATCGCAGGCGACGATTCTGCCACTGACGATGGTCAGGTGCACGGAAAAGCTGGCGAGATCGCCGATGACCAAGAGGTCGGCCCTTCTGCCTGGCGCAATCTGCCCCAGGTCGGGCCGGCGCAGGCGGAGCGCCGGGGCAAGGGTGGCGGCGCGGAGCGCGTCGGCCGGGGCCATGCCAAGGGCGATGGCACGGCGGACGGCCACGTCGAGGTGGCCCTCGCGCACGAGCTCATGGGGGGGCACATCGTCGGTCACCCACACCAGGTTGTCCAGGCCCCCGCGCTGATGCCAACTCTCCACTGCCTCGGCGATATTGTCGCGGGTGATCTCGACGGTCATACCCAGCCGCGTGCGGGCGAGGATGCCGCCCGGAGTGAGACGTTCGTGGTCGGAATCGATGCCGGCGGCCAGGTAGGTGTTGAGCTCGCGGCCGCCGAGCCCACGGATGTGCCCGGTCAGAATGGCCCCGCGACGTCGCCCCGCGCGAACGATCTCGCTGATGCGCGGGGCCTGGCGAATGACCCCCCAGTAGTCCATGACCTCGGCCAGGCCGATGGTGTCGGGCCCATCGAGCAGGGCCTCGACCTCGCGTGCTGTAAAGGCGGCGCCGGAGGTCTCGAGGCCCGGCACTGCCGGCACGCAGGTCGGAACGAAGGTGAGCACGCGCAGCGGGAGGCCCCGCGCGGCGCAACGCATGTACTCGACCCCTTCGCAGCCGAGGACGTTGGCCATTTCGTGGGGGTCCTGGGCCACAGTGGTGACGCCCCTGGGCACGACGGCGTCGGCAAAGTGTTCGGGGGTGGCATGGGTGCTCTCGATGTGCATGTGGCTGTCGATCAGCCCCGGCGCCAGCCACATGCCGGCAGCTTCGATCACCTGACGCGCGGAGCAGTGGATGTCGCCGGGCTCGGTGACGTAGGCGATGGTGTCTTCGCAGATGCCAACGGTGGCAGGGTAGACTTCGCGGGTGACGACGTTCACCAGGTCGGCCCCACGGACCACCAGGTCTGCAGGCTCACTGCCCCGGGCCACGCGCAGCAGCCTCTCATAGTCGGCCATGTTCGCACTCCCCTTCAGTTGGCCGCCAGGCTGGGCCTGGCCCCTGCCCTGGGGGCATCGAAGGAATGGAAGTAGAGATAGGTCAAGGCGCTGCCTACCATGCCTGTCGCGGCCGCCAGGAGGAAGGGGATCCCATAGTTGCCCCTGGCAATGAGCAGCCCAACGACCGGCGTCATCAGCGCATTGCCGAGCCAATAGGTGATGTTCAGCCAGGCCGAAGTCGCCGCTTGAGATTCGCTGTCGGATGCCTCCATGGAGAAGGCGAACCACTGCGACTGGCCCATCATAAAGAGCGCCCGCAGGCTGCAGTAGGCGGCGGCGCCGAGCAGCGGGCTCACGGTGAGGGCCAGGGCGAGACAGGCGGCCGGCATCAGCAGGCGTGCAGCGCTGATGGAGCGGATGGTGCCCAGCCAGCCTGCCAAGAGCGGCCCGGCGGCGGTGATGAGGACAGCCGGGACGACCAGGAACGCACTGACGGTGCCGAAGAACTCGCGCGTGGCTCCCAAGTGGTGGACGAAATAGACATTGGCAAAGGGCATCGCCAGGCCCATGGTCAGCCCGCCGAAGAACTCTACGAAGGCGAGGCGCTGAGTGTTGGGCCCAATCCCTGCCAGGTACGAGCGCAGACGCAGCGGGCGGGCAGCCGAGGGCCGCTGCTCGCCGACAAGCAGAATCGGCAGGGCTGCCGAGAGGGTGAGGGCCGCTGCACCATAGAGGGTATAGCGGTACGCTGCGGTCAGGTTGGGGGTGACGTGGCTGAGCGCAGTGGGCACAAAACCTCCGAGCAATGCTCCAACGGATGTGGCGACGCTCGAGAGGATCGCGCTCGCGCTAAAGGCCAGGCCACGGTGGCGGTTGTCGGTGTTCGCGGCCAGGAATGGCAAGCGGACGACAAAGTCTCCCGAGATGGCGAGCGCATTCATGAAGATGGCTGCCCAGATGAGTGTGGGCACAACGACTGCCGCCTGGGCCAGGTACGCGAGGCCGGCCATGGTGTAGATGAGCAGGAAGGCCTGCCGGTGGCCGAGCCTGTCGCCCAGGATGCCTACCGGAATGGCCCCTGTGACTTGGGCCAAAGGGCCGGCGGTGAGGATGCCACCCAGAGCGTCGACGCTGATGCCCAACGACAGCGCATACAGGTTGAACACCACCGCGAAGACGCCCGCGCCGATGGCGCTGAGCGACGTGGCGATGAAGAAGAGGTAGACGTTGCGGTTGAGCGCTCTCACGTTATTCCTCGTCGGCCCATAGGGGGATGAAGGCCTGCGTTGCGGTATCGACCAGGCCGCGGTCGGTGACGCCATAGCGTGGGATGACCGGGAGGGCCAGCCCGAAGATGGTGCCGAGCGGGTTCGGCCCCGGCATGCCCAGACCCTGCAGCGCCTGGCCGAGCGCGTCGACCAGGGGTGCGAGCTCGTGCAGGGGCCGGGGGCTCATGAGCCCCGCGATGGGCAGGGGCACGCCGGCCAGCACGCGGCCCCCCTCCACGCAGCACAGCCCCCCGCCCCAGGAGGCGATCTGCGCCGCTGCCAGCGCCATGTCGCCAGGGGTGTGGCCCAAGATCAGCAGGTTATGTGAGTCGTGGGCGACAGTGCTCGCCACTGCGCCGCGCTGCAGGCCGGTGCCCTTGACGAGGGCGAGGCTGGAGCCTCCGGTGCGGCCGTGGCGCTCCAGAATGGCGATCAGGCACACGTCGGGCGTCGCTGAGGTGTCGAGGACCCCGTCGCGGACCGGGAGCTCGATCGTCTCCAGGCCCCGGGGCTGCCCGGGCACCAGGGAGAGCACGCGCACGCGCTCACGCTGCTGGCCGGGGCGGGCACGCAGGGCCAAGTCGGCTGCCGCAGGGGGGCGGGGCAGGCGTACCGTGTTCTCGCGCTCCAGGTCATCCGTCGCTTGGGGCAGGGGCACGACCATGCGGCCGGCCCTGGCCACAAGCTGCCCGCCGACCAGCACCTCGTCGGCCCGCGGGTTCGAGAGGTCGCTCACGAGCAGAATGTCTGCCAACTTGCCAGGAGCGAGGGCGCCCCGGTCGTACAGGCGGTGGCGTTGGGCACCGTGCAGCGTGGCAGTACGGACGGCATCAACCGGCGGGAACCCGGCGGCGATGGCCCGGCGCACGACGTGATCCATGTGGCCGCAGCGGGCAAGGTCGGGAGGAAAGATGTCATCGGTGCACATCACCAGGTTGGGCGGCGCAAAGCCCAACTGACGCACGATGGCGCCGAGCATGGTGATGCTCTCGGAAAAGCTCGAGACGCGCGCTTCGACAGCCATGCCCAGGCGCAACTTCCCTAGCAGCTCTTCATAGCCGAGCCCTTCATGGTCGGAATCCGGGCCGCCCACGATGTAGGCGGCCAACTCGCGGCCGCTCAAGCCCGGGCAGTGGCCGCTGATGACCACTCCCCGCTCCAAAGCGGCGTCGAGGATGTGGCGCATCCGCTCGCCTTGGCCGATCACACCCACATAGTCCATGACCTCGGCGAGGCCGATCACGCGCTCCCAGGAGAGCATCTCTGCGATCTCCTGTGGGCCGAACTCGGCCCCTGCCGTTTCGAGCGCGGGCACCGCGGGGACGCACGAGGGCACCTGGAGCGCCACACGCAGGGGCAGATCCGCTGTTGCCCGGAGCATGTAGCGCACACCTCGCAGGCCCGCCACATTGGCCACCTCGTGGGGGTCGATCACCACCGTGGTCGTGCCGTGTGGCAACACCGCGGCCGCGAACTCGGCCGGGCTCATCATGCTGCTCTCGATGTGCACGTGGGTGTCGATGAAGCCGGGCAGGGCGAACTTGCCGTGGGCCTGCAGGCGCGCCAACGGCTCTGGCCCTTGCCAGGTGGGGGCGCCCACGTGCACGATGTAGCCGCCGGCGATGCCGATGTCGGCAGGGTAGACCTCGCGAGTGAAGACATTGACCAGCGTGGCCCCCTCGATCAGCAGGTCAAGTGGGCGGTCGCCGCGGGCTGCCTCAACGCGCAGAGATGTCGCTTGCGCCATCCAATTCCTCTTTCCCAGCGTGGCGGCCATCAAAGGAGATGAAGAACACCAGCGTCAGCACCCCGGCCAGCAGCGCAGCCGCGCCCGACAGGTAGAGGGGCATGCGGTACTCCGACCTGGCCAGGAAGAGGCCGGTGATCGGCGCCGCAATCGCGCCTCCCAACCAGAAGGTGACGTTGAGCCACGCTGAAGCGGCTACCTTGGCCTTGGCTTTGGCGGCCTCCATGGCAAAGGCGAAGGAGAGTGGCTGGGATGTGGAGAGCAGCGCCTGATAGAACCATACCGCGCCGGCGCCCACCAACGGCGAGGCGGTCAGTGCCAGAGCGACCACCCCCAGGGGCATGATGGAGCGCATGCCCGCGATGGCCGAGATGGTCCCCGTGAGGCCAGCAACGAACGGGCCCAGGGCCGTGGCCAGCGTCGATGGGATGACCGTCAGCGCCGAGATACTGCTGAAGAATTCGCGGCTGGTGCCCAGGTGGTAGACGAAGAAGACGTTCAGGAAGGGAGTCACGAGCCCCATGCTGAGCCCCACGAACAGTGACACGACGGCCTGCTGCACAGTAAAGCGATCCATGCCGAGCAGGTATGGCTGTAGGCTGATGGGCCCCTTGCGCTCGGGCCGCCCGTCGCGGAGCATGAGGAGGGGCAGCAGTGACGCGAGCGTCAGCACGCCGGCACCGTAGAGGGTGTAGCGGTAGGCAATGCTGAGGTCGGGGGCCAAAGGGCGCAGCAGGTTCGGAGCATAGCCAGCAAAGAGCGCGCCAAGGGCGCCCGACACCGCATAGAGGATGCTGCTGGTGCTGAACACGTGCTTGCGCTCGGCTGGCGTAGTGTTGAGGGCCAGGAAGGGCAGGCGGACGACGAAATCGCCCGCAAAGGCCAAGCCCCCGGCAAATGCCGCCAGAAAGACGAGCGAAGGGTTCCCCGTGCTCACTTGGGCCAACTGTGAGATGCCGGTGAAGCCATAGATGAGCAGCAGGGCCTTCTTGTAGCCGATGATCTCCGCCAGGAAGCCGATAGGGATGGATCCCACTGCCTGTGCAAAGGGGCCGGCGCTGAGGATGCGGCCCAGCACGTCGGCGCCGATGCCAAGCTGGAGGATGTACAGGTTGAAGACAACCCGGAAGATGCCCTGGGACGTGCCGCTCAAGATGGCAGCCAGGAAGAAGAGGCGTACATTGCGCTGGAGCTGGGCCGTCTGCCGGCCATAGCTCTTCGCGCCATGCCAGAGGTCGAAGATGTGCAACGGTCGCTCCTGGTATGCTGACGTGGGTTCAGAACGAGGGCGAGGCGCCTGGCGGCGATGCGGAAGCTGCCGGCGCCCTGCCCTCCACGGATGATCAACGGTCGGCTTGGAGCTCGGCGCCCCAAGCGATAAGCTGGGCGACAATGCGGCTGAAGTCGTGCGTCACCCAGCCGCACTCCTCGATGACGCCAAGCACGAAGAGGTTGAGGCCATAGCCGTGCTCGGCCTTGCGCACGCTGCGCGAGTCGGTCACGTAGCCGAGGATGCCCTTCTTGCTCGGGTCGGTACGCATCTCAGCATAGAACACGCCGATCTCGCAGGCGGTGCCATCGTCGACCTGGGTGCCATCGAGCAGCGCGACTACCGCGTTGGCGGCCGAGAGTCCGCCATAGTCGACCTCGAATACCGACTCGGGCGTGGCTGGCGGGATGCCCAGATCTTCCGCTTTGGCGAAGCCGTTGCGCACCAGGTCCCACACCAGGTCGACGCCCGGCCGGCCGGCGAGGTCTTCCTGTCGGATCAGGCCGAGGTCGATCGCCCGCGCCACCGCCTCGGGGGGCACCCGGCGCTTGTTCTGTTCATGGGGCACAAAGACGTCGATCCCGTGATGGCGCAGGATCGCGGCCTGTTCGGCAATGGTCTGCCGCACACAGGGGGTGAAGAGTGGCCCGGCAAAGTAGACCTTCATGATGCTCTCCTTCCCGATGCCAGTTCCTCCTGCCAGGCTTCGAGCTGGGCGATGGCCTCGTCGAGGGAGTGGCACACAACGCCGGCTTTGCGGATGCAGCCCAGCACAAAGGCGTTGAGGCCCTTGCCTTCACCGGGCGAGTCGTTGGTGCGCCAGTCATCATGGAGGGCTACGATGCCCTTCTTTGTGGGGTCCTTCTGCATGAGGGCATAGAAGATGCCGATCTCGCAGGCGGTGCCATCGTCGACCTCAGGCCCGTTGACGATGGCGAGCATGGCGTTCGAGGCGGCAATGGCGTTAAAGTCGTTGTCGAAGCAGCGTTTGGGGCGGCTGCGCGTGTCACCGGGAACCTCGACCTTGGCCCCCTCATGGGGCACGAAGGGGTCGATGCCGTGCTGGCGCAGCACACGGGCACACTGGGAGATATAGTCTCTCTCATAGGGTGTGAAGAGAGGACCGGCGAAGTAGATCTTCATACCGCGTGTCTCCGATCTCGTCGGATGGTGTAGGGGCCAGGGCCTCGGCCCCTTGGGATGGCCCTGGCCTGTTAGACGTCCATCATGCGCACGATGGCTTTCATGAGCCGCACGAACTTGGGCATTGTCCTGTTGGCCACCGCGAGCACTTCCTCGTGGGTCAGCACACCCCGGGGGCCTGCCTTGGGGTCGCCCGCCGTATCGGTGATGCAGGAGATGCCCAGGGTCTTCATGCCGGCGTGGGTGGCAGCGATGACCTCGGGCACCGTCGACATGCCCACCGCGTCGGCGCGCAGCACGCGGTAGAACTGGCTCTCGGCCGGTGTGGTGTACATGGGGCCCTGGGTTGCCAGGTAGACGCCCCGCTGGACGTGGATGCCCTCCGCATCGGCCGCACGCTGTGCCAGCTCGACTAGCTCCCAGGGGTAGGCCTGGCTCATGGCAGGGAAGCGCACCCCCAGCTCGGGGTCGTTGGGGCCGATGAGCGGGTTGGAGAAGAGCAGGTTGATATGGTCGACAATGATCATCAGGTCGCCCGGCACGAAGGAGCGGTTCACGCCTCCGGCCGCATTGGTGGCGATGAGGGTACTGGCCCCCAGGGTGCGCATGACCCAGACCGGGAAGACGACCTGCTGCATGGTCCAGCCCTCGTAGTAGTGGAAGCGGCCGTTCATGGCGACCACGCGCTTGCCTTCGAGCTCACCCAGAATGAGCTCTCCGGCATGGCCCGCCACAGAGGAGACCGGAAAGTGTGGGATCTCTCTGTAGGGGATGACGGTGGCGCTCTTGATCTCCTGCGCCAGGCAGCCAAGCCCCGAGCCCAGGATCACGCCGATCTGTGGCTCGAGCGTGGTGCGCGACCGGATGTAGGCGGCGGCCTCTTTGCGCCTGGTTCGCCATTCCAGGTTCAGGCTGCCGTGGTTCGTGTTCTCCATGACTCACTCTCCGTTGGAGCACATCTGCAAAGGTGCTACTGCTGCACCCGCCAGGTATCTGTGACCAGGCGCCGGAAGCGCAGGTTGTCGATGGCGGTGACCGTGTTGACGTTGGGTTCGGGCAGCCCCTCGCGCAGCCTGCGGAACGGCCGGCGGTCGACAACGGTCATCCCTCGGGTGTGGCGCCCCTGGGTCTCGATCGCCACATGGTACATCTCTGACTGGGCGATGCTGGGGTCGATGGCGACGGCCATAGCCGCCAGGTCGGGCGGGCTGATCTTGGCAGCCCAGCGCCGCCCCATCTGCCAGCGAGCCAGGCGGGCCGCCATCTGGCACCAGGGAGCGCCGCTCTGCTCGATGGCCGCGATGTCGCTCTCTTCCAGTGTTCCTCCCTCGCGGATGGGGTCGAGGGCTACCATCGTCTTGGGGATGGGGCTGCGGAAGACGATATCGGCGGCCTCGGGGTCGACCCACACGTTGAACTCGGCGGCCGCCGTCACGTTGCCACCATCGATGCCACCGGCCATCATGACCATGGCGGGGATGCGCTCGGCCAGCCGTGGCTCCTTGAGCAGGGCCAAGGCGATATTGGTGAGTGGGGCCTGGGTGATCAGGAGCACCGGCTGGGTCGCCTGCATGTACGTCTCGACCAGGAAATCCACGGCGTGTTCGGCGGCCTCGCGCCCCGAGGGCGGGGGAAAGCCGATGTTGCCCAGCCCATCCTGACCGTGAGCATAGGCGGCCGTCTCCAGAGGGCAGAGCAGGGGCCCACTGGCGCCGCGGTACACCGGGACCTTCTTCCCTGCGTGCTCAACGGTCACCAGAGTGTTGCGCACCACTTTGTCGATATCGACATTGCCTGCCACGCAGGTGATGCCGATAACGTCCAGTGTGGGCGAGCGAAGAGCCAAAAGGAGTGCCAGGGCGTCATCGACGCCGGTGTCACAATCGATGATCACATTGCGGATGTGCACAGTTCCTCCCTGCGCTAGCGATCGGCAGCGTCGGCCAGGGCGATGGACTTCATGGCTTCGATGGCGATGCGGAGTGCGTTCTCCTCGCCCTGATGGAAGGCCGCCTCGCCAGACTCGGGTTTGGTGGCCTTGGAGGTGCCATCGCAGGCGAAGAGGGCGCCGGCGCGCCAGCCGCGCAGCGCAGCGATGACGAAGAGTGTGTCGCTCTCCATCTCGCCTGCGACGAGCCCTGCCTGGGCCAGGAGCTTCCTCTGGGCCTCATCGCGAGGCGCGTAGAAGGCATCGCCCGCCGAGCCGAGCCCGACGTGCACCTTGATTCCCAGCCTGCCGGCAGCCTCGACCATGGCATGGGTCAGGTCGAAATTGGGCACCGCGGGGAACGCGACGGGCAGGTAGTTGTTGGCCGTGCCGCCGGCGCGAAAGACACCTGTGGAGATGATCACATCGCCGCAGTCGACATAGTCCTGATAGGTGCCGCAGGAGCCAACGCGGACGAAGGTATCGACCCCCATGTGGCCCAGTTCCTCGATGGCGATTGCCGCTGAGGGGCCGCCCATGCCGGTGGAGCAGACGGTCATGCGGATGCCTTCCACCGTGCCGGTGTACACCAGGTAGCCGCGGCTGGTGCTCACGAGCCGGGCGTTCTCCAGGTGAGCGGCGATCTGTCGGGCGCGGTCGTGGCTGCCGGGCACGAAGGCATAGCGGGCAATCTCTTTGGGATCGCAACGGATGTGGAATTCCATTTCTCGATAACCTCCTCGGTCGGCCTGGCTAGCGGGCCGCAGCGTCGGCCAACGCGATGGATTTCATGGCCTCGATGGCAATACGGATTTCCTGCTCTTCGCCGCGCCGGAACGCTTCCTCTGCCCAGGCGGGCTTGACTTCGGTTGCGGTGCCGTCGTTGGCAAAGATGGCGCCAGCACGGAAGCCGCGGAAGCTCGACACGATGAAGAGCGTGTCGGCTTCCATCTCCACGGCCAGCACGCCGGCCTGCTTGAGCTTGGCGATGAACTGGGGCTCGGGGAGGGCGTAGAAGGCATCGCTGCTCCAGCCAAGGCCGACGTGCGCCTTGATGCCCAGCTTCCGCGACGCCTGTACCAGCGCTGTGAGCACGGCCCAGTTGGGAGCTGCCGGGAAGGCGGGTGGCAAGTAACGGTCGCCGGTCGCGCCACCGCGGTAGACGCCGGTGGGGATGATCAGGTCGCCGGGCTGTATGGAATCCTGCAGCGTGCCACACGAGCCGACACGGATGAAGGTGTCGGCGCCCATGTGGCCGAGCTCCTCGATCCCGATGGCGACCTGGGGGCCGCCCATGCCGGTCGACATCGAGGTCATGCGGATGCCGTCGACGGTGCCTGTGTAGACCATGTAGCCGCGGCTGTCGCTGACCAGGCGGGCATTGTCGAAATGGTCGGCGATCTTCTTGGCTCGGTCGTGATCGCCCGGCACGAAGACGTAGCGGGCAATCTCGCTGGCATCACACCGAATGTGGAACTCCATGTTCTCTGCACTCCTTGTGCCTGTGTTATGCTGTGTGTAGGGAGGGAAGCCCGCTGAGGCGAAACGGGTGCGGCAGGGCAGCGCCCTGCCGCACTGCGGGGGCTGCGATCCCTATCTGGATACGCCGTTGTCGACGATGGCTTTCCTGCGGCGCTGCTGACGCACCGTGTAGATGGTCAGGGCCACGAGGGTGGTGATGTAGGGCACCATGCTGACAAAGTAGACGGGCATGATGCGCTCACCCTGCAGGCGCCAGCCTATGGTATCGACCAACCCGAAGAGGAAGCTCGAGAGCAGGACGCCCAGCGGCTCCCCGGCGCCGAAGGTGTTGACCGCCATACCGATAAAGCCGCGGCCGGCAGCCATCTGCTCAGTGAACATCTGCAGGTGGCCGAGGGAGAGGTAGACCCCTGCCAGGGCCGCAAACACACCGCTGGCCATCACTGCGCCGAAACGGATCGCCTGGACGTTGATACCGAGGGTTGCAGCAGCCTCGGGGTGTTCGCCCACCGCGCGCAAATGGAAGCCCCACGGTGTGCGGTACAGAAAGACAAAGGTCAGCGCTACCAGGATCCACGAAAGGTAGACGATGGCCGTGTAGCCGCTGAGGAGCGGGCCGAGGACGGGGATGTCTTTCAGGATGGGGATGTTGATGGTCCCCAGGCCGACGATCCGAGGGTCGGCGAAAGCTCCGGCCTGCTTAAAGACCGCGCGGGTGAGGAAGATCGTGGCCGCATTGCCAAAGATGTTGATGGCGATGCCCATGATGATGATGTGCGCGCGGAACTTGAGGGAGAAGAGGGCAAAGAGGCCGCCCACCACCAGGCCCGACAGGATCGCTGCCATGACGCCTGCCAGCGAGCTGTGGAAGAAAAAGCTGCCGGCGACGGCGAACCAGGCGCCGAAAAGGATCATGCCCTCGCCGGCGATGTTCAGGATGCCTGCGCGGTCCGTGATCAGGGCGCACAGGCCGGCGAGGACGACAGGGGTGGATAGCCGCAGCATGCCCTGCAGGTTGGCGACGTTAAAGACATAGCGGCTCAGTACGTCCCAGATCTGTGCGAGCAGTGCAGAGTCCATTGTCATCCTCCCTGAACCTGGGGCTTGCCTGATGAACGGCGCAGCAGGCCTGACAGGCTCCAGCCCTTCTTGCTGGCGACAAAGTCCCACATGCCCTCAGCCGCCATGAAGAAGACGATCAGGCCCACAGCGATGTCGATGAGTTGCCGCGGCAGGCCTGCCGACCACTCGAGCCCCAGTGCGCCTGCTTCCATGCTGCCATAGAAGAGGGCCGCTACGAAGGAGCCAAAGACCGTGTTCCTGCCCAGAAGGGCGGCCAGGTTGCCGCGGAAGCCGAAACCGGTGGCGAAGAGGTCCTTGTACTTCCTCCACACACCGATGATCTCCACGGCGCCTCCGAGGCCGGCGATGCCGCCGCTGACGAGCATGCCAAGGATGAAGACGCGGTCCATATTGATACCGGCGAACTGGGAGAAGCGCGAGGAGATGCCGGCCATGCGCCATTCGTAGCCGATCTTGGTGTACTTGAGGACGAACCACAGCACGAGCACGAGCGCAATGGCGATAAAGATGCCCACGTGGGCCTGGCTGCCTTTGCCCAGCCCGCCGGGGAGCTCGACGAATTGGGCCAGCTTGGCGGTTGGCTGGACAAAGGGCGTCTCGGGCGTAGTCGGCGTGCCGCGCATCGGATAGTTGACCAGGTACGACGTCAGGAAGGTAGCGATATAGTTGGTCATGATCGTCGTGATGATCTCGCTGACGCCCAGCTTTTGACGCATGATGGTCGGAATGTAGGCCCAGGCTGCGCCTGCCAGGAACGACACCAGCAGCACCAGCGGCAGGTGGATGATGGTCGGCAGGCGAAAGGCATATCCGACGTAGGTGCCTGCGATCGCGCCGACGAAGAACTGGCCCTCCACGCCCACGTTAAAGACGCCGGTGCGGAAGGCGAGCATCGAGGCCAGGGCGGTGAAGATGAGGGGCGTCGCGCGCTGCAGCGAGATAAAGATCGCTCGCTGGCTGCCAAAGGCTCCCTGGAACAGCCAGATGTAGACCTGGATGGGGTTCTGCTTGTACCAAAGCATGATGAGCGACCCCACGACCATCGATGCCAGGATACTCAGGATGATGCGGATGGAGCGCTGGGCGGCGCTCCTCAACTGGCGCTGCAAGCCAGCTCTGCGGGCCGACTTGGGCTGCAGCGACTTGTCGAGCCCACCCATGTCAGCCATGGGCTGCCTCCTTGCGCGATTCAGAGCCTCCATCGGTGATGCCGGCCATCCACAGCCCCAGGCCTTGCTCCGTGGCATGGGCGGCGTCGATGGTGCCAACAACCTGTCCCTCGTACAGCACCGCGATGCGGTCGCTCAGTGACATGACCTCTTCGAGCTCGGCAGACACAAGCAGCACGGCCGCACCCCTGTCGCGTGCATCGACGATGCGCTGGTGGACGAACTCGATCGAGCCGATATCGAGGCCCCGGGTGGGCTGGGCCACGATGAGAAGGGTGGGGTTCGCGCTCATCTCGCGGGCAAGCACGACTTTCTGCATGTTGCCGCCGGAGAGGGTCGCGGCCGGCACGTCTTTGCTGACCGCACGGACGTCGAAGGTCTTGATCGCCTCACGAGCAAAGTCGCCTGTCGCCTGCAAGCTGAGCAGGGGGCCACGGGCCATTGGCGGCTTGAAGTAGAAGGTGGCGATCAGGTTCTCTTCGAGCGTGGCGGGCAGGGCCAGACCGCGCACGAGGCGGTCTTCGGGCACGCAGGAGATGCCCTCTTCGCGTCGATCGCGGATGGAGCGGGCTGTCACATCCTGCCCGTTGAGAAGGATCTTGCCGGTCTCGGGGATGCGCAAGCCCACGATGCTCTCTACGAGCTCGCGCTGGCCGTTGCCCTCCACGCCGGCGATGCCGACAATCTCGCCCGCACGCACTTCAAGGGAGATGCCGCGCACGGCCAGGAGGTTGCGGTCATCGCGTACGCGAAGGTTCTCGAGGCGCAGCACGGGCTCCTTGGGATGCGCCTCTGGCTTGTTCACCCGCAGCAACACCTCGCGGCCGACCATCATGCGCGCCAGCTCTGCGGGATTGGTGTCTTTGGTATTCTTGGTGCCTACCACCTGGCCGTCGCGCATGACCGTCACGCGGTCGGAGATCTCCATTACTTCGCGCAGCTTGTGCGTGATAAAGATCACGGTCTTGCCACTGGCAACCAGGGAACGGATGACGGCAAAGAGATCATCGGTCTCCTGCGGTGTGAGCACCGCAGTTGGCTCGTCGAGGATCAGGATATCCGCGCTGCGGTAGAGCGTCTTGAGGATCTCCACGCGCTGCTGGACGCCCACCGGCAGGTCGCGGATGCGTGCGGTGGGGTCAACCTGCAGACCGAAGCGCTTGGACAGCGCGGTAACGTTCTTGAGCACCGCCTGGCGGTCGACAAAGAGGCCCAGGGCGTGGCGTGGCTCTGCGCCCAAGGTGATGTTCTCGGCCACCGTGAATGACGGCACGAGTTTGAAGCTCTGGTGCACCATGCCGATGCCGAGGCGGATGGCATCCGCGTTGTGACGGATCTCCACCGGCTTGCCCCAGAGGCGGATTGTGCCCGCGTCGGGCTGGTGCAAGCCGTACAGGATGTTCATGAGAGTAGTCTTGCCGGCGCCATTCTCTCCGACCAGGGCGTGGATCTCGCCCTTCTCAACGGTGAAATCGACATCTTTGTTCGCCACTACGCCCGGGAACGTCTTGCGGATCCCCAGCATTTCGACGGCTGGCGGCATCTCTTTCAGCCTCCTCGCTCCAGTGTGCTGGGTGGGGGGCGGCCGAAGCCGCCCCCATCACCAAGCGGTTCTGATCGGACCGCCTACTTGCCCATGCCGCCTTCCGGCGCAGGCTTGTCGCAGGGGTAGACCCCCATGGTGTCGGTGACGCACATCTCACCGGCCTTGATCTTCTCCACGGCGGCTTTGACCGCGGGGATGGCCTTGGTCTGGAGCGTCTGGACCATGTCGGCCGGGCCGTTCTTGACGAACTCCTGGTCGATGTCATACAGGTAGCAGGAGCCGACGGCGTTCTCCTTGAGGCCGTAGACGCGGGTGCCGGCCTCGAGCTTGCCTTCGGTGAGCGACTTGATGGCCTGGAAGACGGCCACATCGACCATCTTCATCATGCTGGTAATCACGCTGCCCGGCTTGATGTAGCACTGGTCGGAGTCGACGCCGATGGCGTAGAGCTTTTTCTCAGCGGCCGCAGCGATGACGCCCTCACCGCTCTTGCCGGCTGCGGCGTAGATGATGTCGGCGCCTTCCTGGTACTGGGTCATGGCCAATTCCTTGGCCTTGGTCGGGTCATTGAAGGCGCCAACCCAGCCACTGGTGACCTTGACGTTGGGGTTGACGTACTTGACGCCCTGGATGTAGCCAGCCTCGAAGCGGCGCAGCAGCGGAACGTCCTGGCCGCCGATGTAGCCGACCTTGCCGGTCTTGGTGAGCATGCCCGCGATCATGCCCACGGTGAAAGAGCCCTCGTTCTCCTTGAAGACGAGGCCGGTTCCGTTGGGCACGTTGAGGGTGGAGTCCACGATCGCAAACTTGGTGTTGGGGTAGGCCTTGGCGATCTCGGTGGTCCAGTCGGCGGACCCAAAGCCGATGGTGATGACCAGGTCATAGCCCTGCTCGGCCATGGCGCGGGCGGCCAACTGCTGCTCACCGACGTCGGCGTTCTCGAGGATCTTGGTCTCGACACCGAGCTGGTCCTTGGCCATCTGGATGCCGCGGGCTGCCGAGTCGACGAAGGAGCGGTCGCCCAGCAGGCCGCAGACGAGCGCGACTTTGTACTTCTTGCCGCTGGCGGGTTGTGCCGGCGCCTGAGTGGCCGCGGGCTTGGCAGGCGCTTGAGTCGGCTGGGCGGGGGCCGGGGTGGCGCAGCCGGCGACCATGGCCAGTGCCAGCGCCAGGGCAACAACGATGAAGATCGTTCGCCGAGACATGCTGATCTTCCTCCTTTGAGGGACTTGTGCGAAGCCTGTAAATGGAATCCGGTGTTACTGCTACGTTTGTTGCTGTAGACGTTGCCTCACTGGTCTATGGCATCACCTCCTCCCTCTCCTGCGTGCGCTATGGGCTGCGCGCCTGGCCTCACAGGGGCGCTGAGGCGCTACACCTGGCATGTTGTGTTGTGCCCGGGCCCCGGCCACACGCCAACGTCGTCGCGGGGCCTAGAGGCGGCGCGCGGATTCGCTTTCGGTCCGTGGCGTGGGCGCCGCATCGCCGGCAGTACCGCGGTACAGTGGGCCGCGCGCCGGCTGAGCCGGGGTGGCCGCCCTGTGGTGGGCGGTGTCTTCCGGGCTGCCGGCCACGCCGGCCGCCGACGCGGCCCTGAGGGCGTCATAGGCGTTATCGCTGGTGGTGATCAACACGTCGACGATGCCGGCGCGCAGGGCGCTGAGAATGGCCGGGCCTCTACCGGCTTCTGCCGAGAGAGCGATGACGAGCGGAATACGGCGGAGGTCATCGGGCGCGAGCCCTACCAGGCGCCCCTGCAGGTTGGGCGAGACCTCATCCCCGTTCGGGTCGAGAAAGGTTCCGGATACGCAGCTCACTGCGCCCTGAGCCCGTGCGCGCCGAACTTCATCGACGCTCAGGCAGCCGGCACGGACCAGCAGGGTGTCGTCGCCGGCGCCGCCAATGCCGATGATGGCGATATTGGCACGCCTGGCACACTCGAGTGCTTGCCGCACGGCCTGCTGGCTGAGCAGGAGATCGCGGACCTCCTGGCTCTCCACGTACGCCGGCGCATAGAGGTACTCGGCACGGCCGCCGGTGGTGGCGGCAAGGGCACGGCAGATGTCGTTGGGACTCATCGCCTTGCCGGGGTGCGGGACGCCTCCCAAGGCGCTGACGAAGAGGGGGTGAGCTCCCTCAGGGGAGAGGTAGGTCGCAATCTGGGCGACGGAGCGGCCGACGCTCACAGCGACGATGGAGCTGTCGGTCAGATAGCGTTCGAGGTAGCCGGCTGCTGCCTGAGCCACCGACTGCGCCTGCAGCGCCTCA
>Ga0078972_1008292_pt1 | contig 21929 bp, 18 predicted proteins | sample YelNatPaOPGAMG01_FD_67568 | JGI IMG/M metagenome (GOLD analysis project Ga0078972, IMG submission 67568) | Hot spring thermophilic microbial communities from Obsidian Pool, Yellowstone National Park, USA - OP-RAMG-01 (SPADES assembly) (version 2) | ecosystem: Environmental > Aquatic > Thermal...
ATAGAAAATGCTATTGAAACCCATCGTAACAAAGCCGGGGTCTCGGCTCCGGATCTACCTTCCGGCAATGCCGGCGTACTCCCCGGTGCTCGCCCAGCTTTGGAAGCCGGGGTCTTCGCACCGGAAAGCAGTCAAAAGAACTTGCCCGCCGGGCTGTTCCCAGCTTCTAATATCAGTATACGCGAATTGTTTGAAAATGTCAATCTAAACGACGCGGAATGTGTTGTTATCTCGTGATAATGTCACCCTATCAATTATCGAGGGAAAATGTCACCCCTGTATAATTACAGGGATGGATAGGAGAATAGCATTGACAAAAAAACAACTGAGCAGAGCCAACGTATTGTTTAGACTGATAAGCGGTGCAACATGCCGTAAGCTTTTCGCAGGCGACTAATGTGCAGCTTGTCTGTCGCGCCGCGCATGTCGCCCAAAGCATAATGCATTTTTACTAAGGAAGCGCTGATTAAATGAGGGCAATAAGATTTGCGAGGAAATTTAGTGTCTGTCAAGGAGCAAAAACGAAGGAATAGCAGCGCTATTAAGAGTTTTTGCGACGCGGACAGGCGCTAAATTAACCGCAAAGATATTGTACGAATTAATCAGCGTTTCCCTAACTTTAAATCGACGCCGCGCATGAGCCTTGGCGCTGCCCGCATGTTACGCGAGCGCCCTTTTCGCGGCTTCGATCTTTGCGGTCAGGCTGGTTATCTGCCGCATAAGCTCTTCCGTGTCGGGGAATTGCGAGGCCTTCGCCGAAAGCGCGTCCATTATCGCGGCGGCGGTCGCGGAATCGACGACGCCCGTTACGGGGAGTCCCTTGTCCGTCTGAAAAGCCTTGACCGCGGCTTCGGTGACGCTTCCGAATTTTGCGTCGATCCCGTCCTTATTCTGCCCGTAATCGCCGAGATCGTATCCGAGCAGTACAAGCGCGCGCTGAAGACCTTCAACGGGTTCGCCGGCATCTCCTTTTTTCAACCCTATGTCATCTCCTTTGTCGTTTTTGTAATAGACGAGGCTGTCGTATTGCGCGTTCGTAAGCGGCCTTACGCAGCCGACGCGTTTCGACGCCGAATAGCCCGACGAGTCGACGCGAAGCGGATTGCTTTTGCTCGTCGTGTGGATTATCTTTCCGCCCCCGATATACAGGGCGCAGTGCGAGACCGTGCGACCGGATTTGAAGTTCCAGTATATCAGATCGCAGGGGCGAAGGTTTTTAAACGCCACTGTCTTTGATTTCAGGTTCTTCCACTGCGCTTCCGTCCACGAGCCGATGTTTATCCCGAAGAAAAGGTCGAACAGGTTCTGCACCCACGACGAGCAGTCGCTCGATTTGTCGAGGCTGCGGCTGTCGCCGTAAGGCAGGCGCTTTTCATTCGGGAACGCTATCTGCTGCTCCGGCGTTTTTTTGCCGTCGAAGAGAAGCGCGAACTGGACGAGAAGGTTAGTTCCGTCCTGAAGCGCCGCGCCGCGCGCCGCGTCGCACACCGCTTTCATCGCGCGGACGGTGTAACCCGTGTTGGGAAGATGTTTGGCGGCGTAGCTTCGCGCTTTTTCGATAAGCCTCTGATAAAACGCTTCATTCACCTTTAGGCTCATCTCCCGTTTCGGTTTCTTCTACCGCTTCTTTGAAATTGTTGTAACCTCCGTTCGCCGCGAAGCTGATTATTATCGCGTTTAAGAAGTTCAGCCCGAAGGACGACCAGCTTAAATTGCCCGTTATCAGGTTCGCGAGGTTCAGCAGCACGAAAGCGGCGATATACGACAGATACTGCGTTTTCCATCGGGACGGCCAAAGCGGTTTCAAAAACTGCGTCAGCAGTATGGTAAGCGCGAGGCAGCCGGAATAAGTCGTAATCATGTCCCAGCTGTAAAACTGAGCAGGCTCGGACAGCGCGGTTTGCGCGCCGTCTTCGGGAGCGCCGTCCGCGATGCACGTCGCCGGAACAAGCAGCAGCGCTATGAATACTATGAACGCGGCGGCGAAAATCAACACTTTTTTCATAATAACACCTCTGTGTATATCTTATTAAACGCACGCGCGTATTGTGAAAAAACGCTAAACGCCCCGTGTAACGGCGGCGTTATCAGCACGGTCAAAAAACAAAAAAACGTTGTTTAAAATACGGTGGGCGTATGCTAAAATATGCTTAAATTTCGGAGCCTCCGGCAGGGCTTGCGGATTCCTGAGGTGGCTTTTTCGGGAGAAACTCATTGGTGCTGTACGCTTTCAGATACTCGGACGGCAGGCTTTTTATACTCGACCAGACAAAGCTGCCGGAAAAAGCGCAATATATGGAAATCACCGGCGCCGCGCAAACGGCCGAAGCGATAAAAAGCATGAGGGTCAGGGGCGCTCCGGCGATAGGCATATGCGCGGCGTACGGACTATGCGCGGAGGCGCGCAAAAACGGCGGCGACAGGGAGAAGCTGATAATAGCGGCGCAAGGCTTAAAAGGCGTCAGGCCGACCGCAAAAAACCTTTCCTGGGCGGTCGGGAGGATGCTTGGGGCGCTCGATATGCCCGGGAGCCTGATTGAAAACCTCGAGCGCGAGGCGGAGGCGATAAGGCGTGAGGACGAGGAGGCAAACAGGAAAATAGGCGAGAACCTTCTTTCGCTGCTTCCCGAAAACGGCGCCATAATGACTTACTGCAACGCGGGGGCGCTCGCGACGTCGAAATACGGGACCGCGCTTTCTCCTGTGTATCTCGGGCTGGAGAGGGGAAGGCGCTTTAAGGTCTATGCGTGCGAAACGAGGCCGTTCCTTCAGGGAGCGAGGATAACGGCGTACGAGCTGAACGCCGCGGGAGCGGACGTTACGGTCATATGCGACAACAACGCAGCGAACGTGCTGAGGCACGAAAAAATCGACGCGGTGATAACGGGATGCGACAGGGTGGCGGCGAACGGCGACTGCGTCAACAAGGTCGGGACGTTCGGGCTGTCGGTTCTGGCGAAGGAGTTCGGGATACCGTTCTATGTCGCGGCGCCCGCATCGTCGATAGACATGTCCGCCGGATGCGGCGGCGAAATCGAAATAGAAATGCGCGGCAGCGAAGAAATGGAGTTCTTCTGCGGCAGAAGGATAGTGCCCGAGGGAGTGAAGGTCTTAAACCCGGCTTTCGATATGACTCCCGCGGAGAACATAACCGCCATCGTCACGGAATCCGGAGCGGTAAGTCCAGAACGGCTGAAAAGCTGCGTATAAGCCTTTTTGGCGTTACGATATCAAATAATAATTTCGAAGGGGTAATGAGATGAAGAGATTAGGCATTGCGTTCGGCGGGAGCGGGGCGGAAGGAATGGCGTGCGCGGCGTATGTGAAGGCGCTGGACGAAGCCGGGATAAAACCGGACGTCGTTTCGGGAACGGGCATCGGAGGCGTCATAGCCGCGATGTACGCGGCGGGCATGTCGGCAAAGGACATGATAGATTTCGCGAACGAGATAGAGTTTCCGGGAATGAAACGCCCGATAAACATAAACAGGATGAAGGACGAGCGCCGCGGCATACTCGACGACATGGGGCTCGAGGAATATTTCAAGATGACGGTTCCGATCCTTAGGTTCGACAGGCTGTATTTTCCGCTTCATATCGTCGCCGCGGACATGGACACCGGCGCGGAGGTAATATTTTCCGAAGGCGACGTCGGGAAGGCGGTAAGGGCGGGCGCTGCGGTACCCGGGATCTTCTCCCCGTACGAGGCGGAAGGCTTAAGGTACATCGACGGCTCCTGCGTGAACCCGATCCCGTTCGACATAATACGCGGCGAATGCGACATACTCGCGGCGATAGGCCCCGAAACGGACGAAGAACGTCAAAACGCTCAGGCGAACGTATTCAACGCAATAATGGCTGCGTACAACGCTACGAGAAAATCGCTCGCGATAGAAAAATACAAAACCTGCAAGGTCGATTTTATAGAGCGAGTACTGATCGAAGGCATAACCCAATACGATTTCGCGCGCTACGAGGACATAATCGCCTCGGTGGAGCAAAACGCTCAAAACTTCGCCGCGGAAATAAAAAAAGCTCTTGAGGAATGACGCGGCCGCGCCGCTTGACCCCGCCGTTCGAAGAACATATAATATGTGAATGATATTAAACACGGAGGCATACGATGGCTGAAACCGGAGTCGCATTTTCTTTCGCGGGCATACGGATACACTGGTACGGCATAATAATAGCCTGCGCTTTGGTCATAGGCGTGATATTGGCGGTTCGAGACGCGAAACGGCGCGGTTACAGATCCGATATGATACTCGATTTCCTGCTTATCGCGATACCGATTTGCATAATCTGCGCGCGGCTGTATTACGTCGCGTTCGAGTGGGACAACTATTCGGACAATCTTTTGAGGATTTTCGCGGTCTGGGAAGGCGGCCTCGCGATCTACGGCGCGGTAATCGGAGGCGCGATAGCGGCGCTTATATTCCATAAATGGCGCAGAGTGCCGGTAGGGGATATACTCGACATCGGCGCCCCGAGCATTGTTTTGGGGCAGGCGATTGGAAGATGGGGCAACTTCATAAATCAGGAAGCCTTCGGGAACCTCATCACCGACCCGTCGATGCAGTGGTTCCCGTACGGCGTCTATATCGAAAGGGCCGGCGCCTGGTACCAGGCGACGTTCTTTTACGAATCGATGTGGGACCTCCTTACTTTCGTAATATTGATGCTTTTAAGGAAAAAGATAAAGGCGCGCGGCGGTTTGTTCGCGCTATACGTGGCAATATACGGCTTCGGGCGCTTTTTCGTCGAGTCGCTTAGAAGCGACAGCCTCATGGCGGGCGGTTTCAGGGTGTCGCAGGTTTTAAGCGCGGTATTGGTCGTATGCGGCATAATTTATCTTACCGTGACGTCGAGGAGCAAAAAGGAATATCCCGCGTACGAAGGGATATACAGCTTAAGCCGCAGCGCGGAACAGATAGAAACCGACAAAAAGAACGCAAAGCTCATAAGAGCCCGCGAAGCGGCGGCGGAAGCCGAGAAGAAATTCGAGGAGGCGGTCGAAACGTACGGCCCCGCGAGCGGGATGGCCAAAAAGGCGAAGGAAAAAGCCGAGGAGGCAAGAAAAAAAGCGCAAGTATTAGAGCGGCAGTCGAAAGACAACGAAAAGCCGAAAGAAGAATAGCGTTTATCGGCATAACGCCGATTATTATATTCGATAAAATAAGACCTTTGTACGTTCACCGTCCGACAGTTTTCATATCCGGGCGGTGTTATTTTTAATGGGTATATTATTTTTCGGAGGGTCTTATGGAATTGAAGAGGAGCTTTACCGGCAAATACAGGGCCGACGACGTTGACGAGTTTATAAGCGAAATAAAGCGCGACTATGAAGAGACGCTTCGGGAACAAAGGGACAGGATAACGGAGCTGCGCGACGAAAACAAGGAGCTCCAAAGGATAATAGAGAGATATAAAATGAACGAAAATTATATAATCGGCGCTATCACGAAGGCGGAGGAAACGGCCGAGTCCATTTTGAAGGAAGCGAAGATAAAGGCGAAGATAATAATGGAAAACGCGGAAAAGGAAGAGCAATCGATCCGGCGCAGCCTCGAGGCGCACTGCCAAAGGCTCAACAAGCTAAAGCGCGCGAGCGAAGCGGTTTTCCGCGCGGTCGAGAAGGCTGCGGAAGAGCATGACGAGGAACAGGATATGGAAATACGCGGCAGCTCAAAGCTTTTTTCGCTGCTCGCCCGTGCGCGCGCGAACGAACAGTAAGATTTGCGCCGCGGCGCGGTGGGCCGCATAACGTCAAATACCGTTTGCCGCCGGCCGTTTTGATGTTATAATATCAAAAACGGAGGCTCCAATGGGCATAATATTCAACGCGGCGCAGTTCGTTGAGACTTCGCTCCTGTTTTCGGCTTTTTTGTTTTCGTTGATAATGTTCATAAGGACGAGGGACGGCCTCGCGGGGCGTACTCTGCTTGTCGTTTTTCCGGTAGCCGCGCTGCTTTTCATATCCTATATGTACGGGATCGGCGAGCAGACCGCAGAAATAAAAGATTCCGGCATCGGGTGGCTTTCGCCTTTTTTCGCGTTCGTTATCATCATACTTGTGGTCGCGGCCGTTCTCGCCGCGTGCTATTACGTCGTCAGCATTTCGCCGGGGACGAAAGCGAACAAAAAGCGCGGCATGATATTCGCCGCGGCGGTGGCTGCGGCGGCGCTGATCGTTACCGGCGTATTGGTGATGTATATCTCGAAGTCGGACCTTACGATGGCGGTCGCCAACGCCTTGTGGGTCTTTTATCCGCTGTGCTCCGTCGCGCTGTTCATAGAGGCCGTGGCGCTGTCGATCAATTACGGCAAGATCAGGGACGAACGGGATAAGAAGCTCGCGAAGTATTTCATAATCGCGTTCATGCCCCAGATTGTGTTTTCGGCCGTCGATTTCATCCTGCTTCGGAATATCCCTTTCCAGACGACGCATCTTTCGTACGCGGCTTTTTCACTTTTAGTCTTCGTAGATTTGAGCGGCTATTTTTTCAGGTCTTACGGCGTCGATCTCGATATTACGGCATACAGGCATGTGCTCAGGGACAGGTACGAGCTTTCCGAAAGAGAAGTCGAGGTAACGGAGCTTCTCGCGAAGGGATTGGCGAACCAGACGATAGGAGAGAGGCTCCACATTTCGGTCAACACCGTAAAATCGCATACTAAAAAAATATACGACAAGCTCGGCGTTTCAAACAGGCTCCAGCTTATGAACGCTCTTTTAGCCATAAGGAACGGCTCGAAATAGCTTTAGGCAAGGCACTTTTATTGCGGCGCCTTCGTTTAGCGCCGCGGCGGCTTCGTCACCATCCGGCGGCGGTAACGATATTCCAAAGCAATATTTATAAATCACCCGAAAGTATTACCGAATATCACCCCGAAAAACCATCGCGTTCACGCCGCGGGGTAATACCGGATACGGTAAAATTATATTAGTATAATCAGGAAACGCGTTGAAACGAATATTTAAACGGGAACGGTGAACTTCTTGATCGGGTTTTACGAGGCGGTCTTAAAAAAGAGAAAAACGGTTATAACGCTGTTCATAGCCGCGGCGGTTATCTGCGCGGCGCTGATAGCGGGCGTCGGTCAGAATTACGACATGTCGAAGTATCTTCCCGCGGACTCGGAGTCGAAAAAAGGGATAGACATGTTAAGATCCGAGTTCGGCTATAACGGGACCGCGCTGATGCTTGTCGAAAACAAGAGCATAGTCGAAACGCTCCAAATAAAAGAGCGTCTAAAAAGCATCGACGGCGTAAAGGACGTCATATGGTTGGACGATTTCGCGGATCTTAAGGAGCCTGCGGAGATGATAAGCGGCAGCTTAAAAAGCGGCTATGTGTCGGGAAACGATTCGCTGCTGCATATCGTATTCGAGGACGACGATTATTCCGAGCGGACGAGGAGCGCGATAGACGAGATCAGGTCGGCGTTCGGCGGCGGCGCAAAAATGTCGGGCAACGCGGTGGACATATACGCGTTGGTAAAGTCCGTAAGAGGGAACATCGTCACCGGCATCCTGATAGCGTTGGCGATCTCGCTTCTGATACTGGCGCTTACGACAAGCTCGTTCGTCGAGCTGCTGCTCTTCCTCGTGAACATATCCGCAGCGGTGGCGATGAATATGGGCACGAACATTATTTTCGGGGAAATATCGTACATGACGTACGCGTGCGCGGCGATACTCCAGCTCGCGGTTTCGATGGACTATTCGATTTTCCTGCTCCACAGGTACGAATACGAGAAAAAAACCGAACCGGATCCGTTAAAAGCGATGGCGAAAGCCGCGCGGGCATCGTTTTCGACCATACTGTCCAGCGGAATGACCACGTTCGCCGGATTCGCCTCGCTCATATTCATGAGCTATACGATCGGGGCGGACATGGGGCTCGTGCTCGCCAAAGGCATACTGTTCAGCCTTCTTTGCGTGACGGTAATGATGCCCGCGCTGATAGTGTCCTGCGACAAGGGGATAGAAAGGACGAGGCATAAGCGGTTCCTGCCGCCTATGAAAAACATACAGCACATGCTCGGGGGCAGGGCGAGATTCGCGCTCATCGCGCTTCTCGCGATCGTATGCGTCGTCGGTTTCCTCGCGCAGAGCAAGAACACGTACCTTTATTCTCCGAACAACATGGGAGACGCAAAGCAGAACGAGATAAACGACAAAATAAACTCCGAGTTCGGAGTGAGCAACGATTTCGTCGTGCTCGTCCCGCGCGGGAACGCTCCTTCGGAATACGGCATGGCGGAAGAACTGGACGGTCTTTCGTATGTCAGGAACGTGCAGGGGCTTTACCGCTACATCGATCCCGCGACTCCGGAGGCGATCGTGCCTCAGAGCGTAAAAGACAGTTTCCAAAGCGAAAACTATTCGAGATATATCGTTACCGTCAACGGAAAGATAGAAAGCGCGACGGCGCTTTCGGCCGTCGGGGAGATAAGGGGCATAGCGAAAAAATGGTTCGCCGACGCGGTCGTGACCGGCGCGTCGCCGGTCGTAAGCGACATAAGGAACGAGACGTCGGGCGATTTTTCGCTCGTGACGGCGCTTTCGATAACGTTCGTAGGCCTTATAATAATGTTGACATTCAGGTCGCTGTCGCTGCCGGTGCTGCTCATGTTCGTGATCGAGGCTTCGATATGGCTGAACATGGCGATACCCTATTTTGCCGGAACCCCGCTGATCTTCATAGGCTATCTGGTGATAAGCTCGGTGCAGTTGGGCGCGACGATCGACTACGCGATACTGATGTCGAATTATTATTTGGAGGGGAGAAGGACTTTGGATAAAAAACAGGCCGGCGAATACGCGGCCGAAAAAGCGGGCATGTCTGTCGTCATGTCCTCGCTCGTGCTGTCCTCGGCGGGGTTCGTCGTGTCCGCGGTGTTCACGCAGCAGGCGATGTCGCAGCTCGGGACGCTTATAGGCAGGGGGGCGCTTTTGTCCGCTTTTCTCGCCATATTCGTATTGCCGCAGCTCCTCGTGCTGTTTGACGGAGTGATATTAAAAACGAGTCTGTTGAAAAGGAGAAAGCCACATGAAGCTTAAAAGAACGGCTGCCGTTCTTCTTGCGCTGTTGGGCGCGCTTTCGGCCGCGCCGTCCCCGGCTTTGGCGGCGGGGACGAAGAGCGAAACGGTATACGCGCTGCTCGATCACTATGGGAACGTGAGCGCCATATACGTCGTCAACCGGCTGAGCGGCGAGTACACCGACTACGGCAGATATACGGACATAATAAACTTATCGACGCCGAGCGCCCCGGTCGTCGAAGGGGATAAAATAACCTTCCCCGATAAGTACGTCGAGGGCGGGCTTTATTATCAGGGAACGGCGAAGGGCGAGCTCCCGTTTCTTTTCTCCGTAGAATACTATCTCGACGGGAAGCGGATCGAAGCGGATAAACTCGCCGGAGCGTCCGGGCGGCTGAAAATGCAGATACGGGGGGATGTAAACTCCGCCTGCGACGAACGGGTAAGAGCCGGATACATGGCGCAGATATCGCTGTCCCTAAAGCAAAGCGTCGCCGACGACATCAGCGCGCCGGGCGCCAGCACGGTTATCGCGGGGAACGCGGCAAATATAAGCTACACCATATTGCCCGGAAAAAGCGGCGATTTTACGCTCGAAGCCGACATACGCGATTTTAAAATGGACGGCATCGTAATAACGCTGCTTAAAGGGACGATATCCGGATTCGGGGACGCGATCGACGAGACTAAGAAGGGGCTTGACGATATGGCCGGCGGCGCGGACGAAATGGCGGAGGGGACGGAGGATTTAAAGGACGGTATAAAGTCTCTCCTTGGCGGATTATACAAGCTAAAGAGCGGGCTTTTGTCGATAGTTTCCTCGGGAGCCGATATCGCGAAGGGGATGGGGACGTTTTCGGCGGGACTCAAGGATTATACGGACGGGGTCGGCGGGCTCGCCGCGGCTTCGGAAAACATAAAACAGGGACTGGAGCGGCTTTCCTCAAACGCGGACGGCGTTTCGGGCGGCGTGGCGCAGATAGACGGCGCTTTGAGATCGCTTTCCTCGAACGCAGATTTAAGGTCCCTCGCGGAGTCGCTGTCGTCGAGCGACGACCCTTCGGTAAGGGCGCTCGCTCAGGGCGCGCTTCAGACTCTTAACTCGCTCGGCGGCCTGTCCGGAGGCCTCGGGCAGGCTTCAGCGGCGGTGAACGAATTCGCTTCGGGAGTGAAACAGATCGCGTCGCAATACGGGGGTTTCGACGCCGGATTGAAATCGGCGGCGGACGGCGGAGCGCAGCTTATCGAAGGGTTCCGGGGGATAGCGGACGGATTCTCTTCCTACCTCTCCGGAATAAAAAAATGCTCAAACGGCATGGGAAGCCTTTACTCATCGGTAAAAGGGCTGCCCGACGACGTCCAGCGGCTTATAGACGGACAGCTCGAGTTCAAGGACGGCATCTTGGACGCGAAAAAGGAAATCACGCAGAGGATGGAGAATTTCGTGCCCGACGATTCTCCCGCGGTATCGTTCGCCTCGCCGGACAAGAACCATCCGCAAAGCGTGCAGTATATACTGAAAACTCCCGAAATAGCCGTCCCGAAACAAGCCGCCGCGGATACGGAGGAGAAAAAGCAAGAAGACTTTTTTACGCGGCTCGTCAACCTGTTCAGATAATCCGGGGCGTCCGTTTTCATAAACCCATAGCATAATAAGCTCCTTAATCCGCAAAATATTAAGGCGGAAAAAGGAGCTTTTTTATGGAACTGATAATAATACTTCAGGTTTTGGTAAGCGCGGTGGTCGGGGCGTATTTTATCAGCGCGCTGCGCGGCAAGCGGGCCTCAAAGGTGAGCATCGACGGCGAATCCAAAAGGCAGATGGACAGGCTCAACAGGCTCCGGAGCATATCGCTCAACGTGCCGCTGTCCGAAAAGACGAGGCCGTCCGAATTCGGCGAGATAATAGGGCAAAAAGAGGGGATAACGGCGCTTTGCGCGGCGCTTTGCGGCGAGAACCCGCAGCACGTGCTTATCTACGGACCGCCGGGAGTGGGAAAGACCTGCGCGGCGCGGCTCGTGATGGACAGGGCGAAAAGCTGCGCCGTCTCGCCTTTTAAAAGGGACGCCAAATTCGTCGAGCTCGACGCGACGTGCATAAGGTACGACGAAAGAAACATTGCCGACCCGCTCATCGGCTGCGTCCACGACCCTATCTATCAGGGCGCGGGCGCTTTCGGCATAGCGGGGATACCCCAGCCGAAGGAGGGCGCCGTGACGAAGGCGCACGGCGGGATACTGTTCCTCGACGAGATAGGCGAGCTTCACCCTTACCATATCAACAAGCTGTTGAAAGTGCTCGAGGACAGGCGGGTCTTTTTCGACAGCGCGTATTACAATCACGAGGACAGGCGCACTCCGAAGTATATCCACGAGATATTCGCGCACGGGCTGCCCGCGGATTTCCGGCTTGTGGGCGCGACTACGAAATCGCCGAAGGATATCTCGCCGGCTATCCGTTCGAGGTGCATGGAGATATTCTTCCGGCCGCTGTTCCCCGACGAGGTAATAACGATATCGAAGAACGCCGCGAAAAAAGCGGGCTATTCGCTCGACGACGACGCGGCGGCCGTGATAGGCGAATACGCGGAGAACGGCAGGGAAGCGGTAAACATGATCCAGATGTCGGCGGGGCTGGCGAGGGAGGAAGGGAAGTCCCGGATAACCCGCAGGCATATCGAATGGGTCGTTGAGACGGGCAAATACTCGAGGCGTCCGCTTTTGAAGTTAGGCGCCGCGGGCGCGGGATGCGTGAACGGGCTCGCGGTGTGCGGCTCCGGCATAGGGATGATAATCGAAGTCGAGACCGTGGCCGTAAAATCGGCGCCCGGTTCTCTTACGGTAACCGGCCTCATAGACGAGGAGGAGATGGGCTGCGACAGCAAAAGGCTGAGGCGCAAAAGTTCGTCGAAGAGTTCGGTGGAAAACGTGCTGACGGCGCTCAAGAAATGCTTCGGCATCGACCCCGGCGACTATTTCATCCATATAAACCTCCCGGGAAGCGCCCCCGTAGACGGGCCGTCCGCAGGCGCGGCCATCGCGGTTTCGGTATTCTCGGCGGTTACCGGAAAGGCGGTTTCGCGCGGGCTTGCGTTTACCGGCGAAATTTCTATAACGGGCGCCGTGCGCGCGGTCGGGGGGATACGCGCGAAGCTGACGGCGGCTAAGCTCGCCGGCGCGGAAACGGTAGTAGTCCCGAACGATAACATAGAGGAAGCGAGGCTCGTCGAAGGCGTGCGCGTCGCGGGCGTCGACGATATAACGCAGGTCATGAGGATTGCATTTTCACAGCAAAGGGAGATCCAGTACAGCGAACCGATAAGCGCGTGCGCGAAAACGGATCAGGCGATCTTTTTAGGGCTAAAGGCAATCGCGTCGCAGGATACGAGCGAATAATCGACGCCGCGGACGATCCCCGACAACGCCCCCGCAATGCTCGAGGCGTGAAGATGGCCGTAAACCGCGCGCGACGCGCCGTACTTTTCAAGCAGGGCGGTGAAAAGCGTCGGGGCGCCGTTTTTGTCCGACGGGGGGTAATGCGTCATGCATATCAGCTCGCCGCCGGGGGAGAGCCTTCGCGCGGCCTGAAGCGAAAGCTCGAGGCGGCCCGCCTCGCGCAGATAATACTTTTCGTCCGCGGCCGGATTGTACTGGCTCATGCCGGGGCAGAGCCAGCCGCGCGTCCCCGCGACGACGTATCTGTCATATACGAACGCGTTGTTCTGAAGCGCGAACGTGCCGTTGAAAAGAAGCGCCTCGACCTGTTTCAGCGAGCTCCACCAGTAATCGTGGTTCCCTTTCATTATGATCTTCGTGCCGGGGAGCGAACATACCGCCTTCAAATCGGCGGCGGCCTCGGAGAGCTTCATCGCCCAGGATATGTCGCCGGGAATAAGAACGAGGTCGTCCGCGGAGACCGCGGACTCCCAGTTCTCTTTTATCCTGTCCCAGTGACTGTCCCAATGCTCTCCGAAAATGTCCATCGGTTTCTCGGACGCCCCCGAAAGATGCAGATCCCCGATTGCGAATATACTCATGGCAAAACCTTTTCAATTTCGGCGAGCAGCTCGTCGCGCCCGAATTTTTTTAGCGACGAAACGGCGACGACCGGATATTCTATGCCCGACAGGCTTGCCTTTATTTGCGCTATCCTTTGCGGCCGCGCCGTTTTGGGCACCTTGTCGGCTTTCGTGGCGGCCACTATTACGCTGTAACCGAAATGCGCCGCCCAATTGAGCATGTCGGCGTCGTATTCGTTAGGCTCGCGCCTTATGTCGATGAGAAGCAGCAGCGCACGAAGCGTTTCCGAAGCGCCGAAATACCCTTCGACCATCCGCGCCCATGAATTCTTTTCGCTTTTCGAAACGCCGGCGTAGCCGTACCCCGGGAGGTCGACGAGAAGGAACTGCCCGTTTATTAAAAAAAAGTTTACGAGCCTCGTCTTTCCGGGAGCGGAGCTCGTTTTCGCAAGCCCGTTATTTCCCGTCAAATAGTTGATGAGGGAAGACTTGCCGGCGTTGGACCTGCCGCACAGAGCTATCTCGGGAAGCCCCGTGCGCGGATAATCGGAGGCGTTCTTGACGCTTTTAAGAAAGCTTGCAGTCCTTATGATCATTGCGCCTGTCCGCAAAGAGCGATGTCGAGCACCTCGCGAAGCTCGGATACGAGTATGAAATTTAGCTTTTTCCTTACCGGCGCGGGTATGCTCTCGAGATCTTTCTCGTTTCCCGCGGGTATTATTATGTTTTTGATGCCCGATTTTAGAGCGGCGAGAGCCTTCTCCTTAAGACCCCCGATCGGGAGCACCCTTCCGGTAAGCGTTATCTCTCCGGTCATCGCGACGTCGCTCCTTACCTTTTTCCCGGACAGCGCGGAAACGAGGGCGGTCGCTATCGTTATGCCCGCGGAAGGCCCGTCCTTCGGGATGGCGCCTTCGGGAAGGTGTATATGGATGTCCGTGTCGTCGATGAAGTCCTCCCTTATGCCGAGAGACGCGCTGTTCGCGCGCACGAAGCTCAAAGCCGCTTTCGCGGATTCCTGCATCACTTCTCCCAACTTTCCTGTAAGGCTTAAGTTTCCTTTTCCGCGCATGCGTATCGCCTCGACGGCAAGCGGCTGGCCGCCCGCCGCGGTCCAGGCGAGCCCGTTCACGACCCCGATCCTGTCTTGCGTTTCGGATTCCGCCTGCGAATACGGCGGAGCGCCTAAGAAATGGTATACCATTTCTTTCGTGACGATTATCCTGTTTTTATGCTTTGAGGCGAGCTCGACGACGCATTTCCGGAACACTGTCGCTATCTTCCTTTCGAGTTCGCGCACTCCCGCTTCCCTCGTGTATCTCCTTATTATCTCCAACAACGCCGTGTCGCGTATGACCGCCTCGTGGGCTTCCAGCCCGTGCGCCTCGCGCTGTTTAGGGATAAGATGCTCCTTCGCGATGCCCATCTTTTCAAATTCGGTATAGCTGCCGAGCTCGATTATCTCCATCCTGTCCAGAAGAGGCGCGGGGATCGTATCGTAGCTGTTCGCGGTGGTCAAAAACATCACGTGCTCGAGGCTGAAAGGTATGTCGAGGTAATGGTCGCGGAACGAATTGTTTATCTCCGGATCCAGCACCTCGAGCATCGCGGACGCCGGGTCGCCCCGGAAATCGCTGGACATCTTGTCTATCTCGTCGAACAGGAAAACGGGGTTCATCGTTCCCGCCTGTTTCATCGAGGAAATTATTCGCCCCGGGATCGCGCCTATGTACGTCCTCCTGTGGCCTCTTATCTCCGCCTCGTCGCGCACGCCGCCCAACGAAGTGCGGACGAACTTCCTGCCCAAAGCTCGCGCGATAGAGCGCGCGACGGACGTCTTTCCGACTCCCGGAGGCCCCATGAAGCAGAGTATCGGCCCGCGCAGGTCGCGCTTCCTGCCCAAGACCGCGAGGTATTCTATGATCCGCTCCTTTACCTTTTCGAGCCCGAAATGGTCTTCGTCGAGTATCGCGCGCGCGTGTTCGAGGTCAAGATTGTCCTTTGTCATCACGTTCCAAGGAAGGCTCAATATCCACTCGACGTAAGTCCTTATCACGCCGAGCTCCGGGGAACCCAAAGACTGTTTTTCCATGCGCGATATTTCGTTCTCGACCTTTTCTCTTATCTCGTCGCTTATATCGAGCTTTTTGAGCTTTTCGCGCAGCTCCTCCGCGTCGGACTGGACCGTTCCGGTCTCGCCCAATTCCTTCTGGATCGCGCGAAGCTGCTCGCGGAGCACGTATTCGCGCTGGGACTTGTCGATCTGTTTTCTTACCTTGTTCCTTATCTCGTTCTCGATAGCCGCGATCTCGATCTCGCCGGTCAAGATCCCGACTAAAATCTCGAGCCTTTCGGATACGTCCACGCTTTCCAAAATTCGCTGTTTGTCGGCGACGTTGAAAAGCACGCTCGAGGCGATTATGTCCGCCATCTGGCCGGCGTCGTCAACGCTGTTTATTGAGGACAGAGTCTCGGCCGTGACCTTCGGGCTTATGTTAGTAAGCTGCTCGAATAGGCTGAGAGCCATCCTTTTTAACGCAAGCTCCCTCGTATCGTTCCCGGGAGCCTTTTCCGGCACGAGTTCTTCGACTTCGACTTCGAGATACGGCGAAGTCCTGATATAATTGACGATCCTCGCCCTGTAAACTCCCTTGACGAGCACTCTTATCACGTCGCCGGGAAGCTTTAGGATCTGTTTTATCTTCGAGACGGTCCCTACGCCATATATGTCGTCCGGCTCGGGAACGGATATCTCCTTGTCCTTCTGGACGGCGAGAAAAATAGACTGGTCCTGCTCCATCGCCTTTTCAAGAGCGGCGACGGACTTGTCGCGCCCAACCTCAAAATGCAGCGCCATATGCGGGAACACTATCACGTCTCTTAAAGCCACCATCGGTACAATGCCGCTCATCCAAAAAACCTCCGAAACTGCTTTATTATACATTATAAAACAGCCTTCCGCAATAACGGCGGATACGCATCGGCGGCGTCTTTTTCTCGAAAAAACCGCGCGTTCAAACTGAGCGGCCGAATTTTTGTTCAGGGCGTTTGGACAAAATCGGAAGCCTCATGATATAATTCATAAATAAATTTGAAAAACAATTTTTATCGCGCGGGGGACGATATGAGAAAGGTAAAGGTAATGACGGACAGCACGGCGGACCTTCCGTACGGGCTGATGAAGGAAAAAGGGATAGAGCTGATCCCGCTCCATATAATTTTGGGCGACAGCAGCTATCCCGACGACAACAGCATCAAAACGACAGACCTTTTCGCGTACGCGGACAAGCACAACACCCTTCCGAAGACCGCCGCGGCAAACGAGTACCAGTTCGCGGAGGCGTTCGGAAAGTGGCTCGGCGAAGGTTACGACGTCATATTCATAGGCATAAGCGCCAAGCTGTCCGCGACCGTACAAAACGCGCGTAACGCGCGCGAAAAATTCGATCCGTCAAGGGTGTCCGTTATCGATTCGAAAAGCCTTTCGACCGGAATCGGCCTTCAGGTCCTCGAAGCGTCCGAACTCGCGGAGCGGGGCGCGGGGCTCGCGCAGATAACGCAAAACGCGCTCAAGGTGCGCGAAAGGGTGCAGGCGAGCTTCGTCGTCGACACGCTCAAATATTTGTATATGGGCGGAAGGTGCTCGCGGCTTGCGTCCATAGTCGGCAGCAGATTAAAAATAAAGCCGGAGCTTAAGCTCGTCGACGGAGAGATAGTGCCGGGGGACAAGTTCAGGGGCGCGAACTACGTCATGAAATACTTCGAGAAGGTGACCGCCGAGCCCGGCAGGATAGACCCCAAGCGCGTTTTTGTAACGCACTGCATGTCGGATCAGGCGGAAGCGGTGAAGAACCGGCTCGAATCCGAATTCGGATTCAAAAACGTGTACATTACGGACGCGTCTCCGACCATATCCACGCACTGCGGGCCGGGAACGCTCGGGATACTGTATTTGTACAAATAACGGCGGCCATATTTTGAAAGAAATAGATATGCCGCCGCAGGCGCCGCCGCGGGAACGATAAAATCCTGAGCGCGCGCCAAGGGGTCTTGGCGGACAGCGCGCTAAGCCGTTATGTATCCTTATATCAATCTGCGTCGATAGCTCCGCTTCCGATTCGATCCCTTCGGCGATAAGGTATGTTCCCGTTATCTTTGAGAATTCATACATTCCTTTTACGAGCGCCTGTTTAACGGTATCCTTGTCTATCCCCCTTATCAGATTCATATCAAGCTTCAGATAATTCGGCTTAACGTCGGAAATAAGGTTAAGCCCCGAATAACCTGCGCCCGCGCTTCATAGCCTAAACCGATCCGTCTTTTAACGACAGGCTGGAACAACAGCATAACCATCTACGCATATATTGCAATTATGGTTATTATATCTATAATAAATACATGATAATAAACGGAGGTATTTGTTGTTAATAAATGAAAAGGATCGCGTTTATATCTATTTGCTTTTTGTTGACGCTATTTGCGGCTTCATGCGAAGCGGCCGTATACCCGCCCGGTTCCGGGCCGTCCGACGATTCCGGCGTCCCGTCCGGTATCGAGATAGTGCATGTGCAGTCCGACAGTATTGAATTCGACAGCCTTCAGAAAGTTGAGGAGTATTCCGCAGGGGATCATTCCGCAATCGTCGTGCAAGCAGTCGCGAGGAAGAATCTCGGACAAATAGTGGAAACCACATATGACTATGAGTTTAAGAAGGATTTGCCTGACGCCGGATATACGAAGTGGGAAATCGAAGTGACCAAAGTGCACAAGGGCGACGTAAAAGCCGGAGACAAGCTGGTTCTATTGCTGCAATATTATATATGGACATATGAGAACGGCGCTAAACAGTTGATCACCGGCTCTTCGTTGAAACCTGCGGTGAAAAACAAGGAGTATCTTTTGATACTGATATATGACGAGTATAATAAAGGGTACTGGCCCGTCTGCGATTACGAAGGGATGTTTTCGATACCAACAGAAGATTTAAAAAGAAAAGCTAAAGCCGGAACGATGAAGCAATCGGACGATCCCGACGTTTATGACGGCGAGCATCTGCAGTATCTTATCCCGGTTTACAAAGAAGTCGTTCAAAAATATTTTTCATGAGGCTTCCGCCCGCTGCCGCTGCGGTACTTTATAGTACGATAATTATGTACGTTTATATTGCAATTATGGATATATTAATATATAAGGGTGTGTCCCGTGAATTGTGTAAACTACTCCTATACAGGATAATTTCAGTATGCCAAAAGGCCGGTTTCCGGCAGAAGGGGATTTTCAGCCCTTCGTGAATATTTTAGCCGAAATCTGCGGAGTGTCAAGGGTTGCTTTAAGCAACTTGCCTTAAGCCCTTGACACGGAACAGATTTCGGCTATGCTCATGAGACGGCTGAAAATACTTAAGCTGGCAGCCGATCCCCAAAAAAGATTTCTATTTGAGCATAAATCTGGTTCCAGTCCTTGCGCCGACCAATCCATTTTCTGGTAATATCCATCGTGGCTAGATACAGCATTTTTAAAAGGCTCTCGTCGCTTGGGAAGACGCTCCTGTTTTTGGTCACTTTCCGCAGCTGACGGTTAAAGCCTTCGATGGCGTTTGTCGTGTAAATAAGCGTCCTTAATTCCTGCGGATATTTGAAAAACGCCGAAAGATTCATCCAGTTCTCCCGCCACGATTTGGCTATTCTCGGGTACTTCCCGCTCCATATCTCGTCAAACCGGTCAAGCTCCTCAATGGCCGTATCCTGGCTTGGCGCATGGTACACCCTTTTCAAATCCGCCATCAGCGGCTTTAAGTCCTTGTACGCAACGTGTTTTGTGGAGTTGCGTATCTGATGGATGATGCACTGCTGTATCTCGGTTTTCGGATATACCCCCGTTATAGCCTCCGTAAACCCCGACAAGCCGTCGATGCAGGCTATCAGGATATCTCTTACGCCGCGGTTTTTAAGTTCGTTTAAGATGCCCGCCCAAAACCTCGCACTTTCGTTTTCCCCGATCCACATGCCGAGCACGTCTTTTTTGCCTTCAAGGTCAATCCCTATCGCGATATATACCGCCTTCTTGACGATGATCCCGTCTTTCCTCACGGGGTAGACAATGGCGTCCATGAACAGCACCGCATAGACTTCTTCCAGCGGCCTTTGCTGCCATTCACGGATCACCGGAAGGACCTTATCGGTTATCCGGCTTACCATGGTGTCCGATACTTCTATGCCGTATACGTCCGCCATATGCGCCTCGATATCCGCCGTCGTCATCCCTTTTGCGTACATCGACAGGATACGCTCTTCCAGATCATTTGGCATCGTGGTCTGCCTTTTTTTCACTATCTGCGGCTCAAAATCCCCGTTCCTGTCGCGGGGTACCTTCAGTTCTACTTCCCCCATGCTCGTTTTTAATGTCTTCCCGCTGTACCCGTTGCGCGTATTGTCCGTTTCCTTGTTGTGGTAATCGTACTTCGAATAGCCCAGTTCCTCGTCCATTTCCGCTTCCAGGCTCTTTTGCAGAACATCTGCAAACATGTCTTTGAGCATCGCCTGGATATCCGCGATAGACTGCGGCTTGTACTCCCTGATCAACTGCCGTATCAGTTCGCTTCTTTCCTTGTTTTCCGGTTCTCTTCTTTTGGGCATAAATATTCCTCCATGCTCTTTTTATTTTACACCTGCATGGAGGTTTACACAATTCGCGAAACAGTCTCTTCTTTTTTATTTTTTCTATTAGCTTTATATCTTTAGCATAGATATCGATATAAATATTATCATCAATAAATAACAATAATTCACATTTGCTCTTTAAAAATTCTTCATAATTGTATATATCTACAATCTCATCTTCTTTTCTATAAGCCTGTAAGTAAATAAAAACAGCATAACAATCCTCGTCTTTTATAATTCTTTCAAATTCACTCCCTGGATATCTGTCTTTTAGAAAGTAGCCACCAGAACGTTTATGTACATCATCAGCAATAAGTACCCAAAAAAACTTTTTAACATCTATATTTTTGGTTATTAAATATAGAACTGGAGATCTTTTATTAGGTACCATAAAGCTTATTCCTCTAATCATATTATACCCTCAATATTCAGAATATTTTTAACAGTATTACTATTGTGTATAGCATAGTAGTGATTCTTCTAAACATTCTTTTCTCCTTATTTATAACCTATTATGCCAAGCAACTTCTTTTCCCGCCGTAGTACACCACCAGTGCCATCGTCTTTAGAAATTCAATCCCTACTCTTAATATCCCACCATGGGACTTGATCTTCCATCAATAAATAACAAACATCTAAAACAAAGTTTTCATAATTATATTCAAGAGTAGTAAGTGGACCATCCTCACTAGTTATTGTTTCTATTCTATCTCCTTCACCTATTATTTTAATTGTCTTTTCAATTGTCATATTTTGTCTCAAGCCAGATATTTGATAATAGCCACTTAAATATAATTTAACCAGTTTTGTGCCTTCCTCGCTAAATTCAAACACTATTCCATATTTATCATATCTTATCTGATTAAAATATGATTCGTCGCCTTCACCTAATTCATTTTTTATTTCTTCTTTAGTCATTCTAAAAAAATTATTTATTCTTTCAACTGTTATTTCATAATAACCATATTTTGATTTTAATTCGTTGGTAATACAGAAATATAAACCACTATTACCTTTCGCATCAAATGCATAAATCCGAAAATAGACATCATCATATTTATAAACTATTTCATACTTCCTCAAGCCTGGCAGAGCATCTTCTACTATTTGTATAGTATTTTCACCTAATACATTTTGTACTTCTTTAAAATTAGATAGTTTATTTATTCCTTTCAAAGCAAACTTATCACTATCCAACTCGATATATTTTACACCACCTGTTTTGTAACAAATAAAATACATATCTTGTTTTGTACTTTTGTATTCTTCGTAAAACTCATTACCTCTTCCGCCTGATTGAAGTAACTCTATACTATCATTATTATCTCTTATAAGCATTTCCTTACTTAAGTTAAGATAATCAATGACTTTACTTAGGCTCAATCCATTATTATAAATTTTTTCACTCAAGATACTTTCATCAAGATCCTGATATCCCTTATTATTGCTTGGATTTATACTATTAATACAACTAGATAAAAACACTGTCATAAATAATAACGACAACAAACCAACTACTCTATATTGCTTCATGATTTATCCTCCAAATCCAATATCTATTCCTTCATAATATGCATATTCTAATGCCCATTCTTTTCTACTATCTCCAGGTATTGATTTATCATTTGGATATACATCTATGGGTGTAATATGCCACCATTCCCATTTTCCATCCGAAACAGCCCTCCTTGTTAAACCATATTGCTCAAGATACCCTTTTGGTAAATCAAACAAGAAATCTTTGTTCCCCTTACAATCAACTGCTAGACCATATTCATGCCATGACGTTCCCGCTTTTGCAGCAAGATTACCATTTGCATCCATAGAGGCTTGGGTACTGTTAAATCTATATCCAGATCCGACTTGTAATACTATACCTTCACATTTTGCCATATATGCAAGCCTTCCTAAAAACTCTGGATTAATGTTGGAATCATGCCCATAATTAGGTGATGCGTCAAAATTAACATACTTCCCAGTCCTCTTCAACTGGATAATCCTCCGGTAATGTATCTATGCTAACAGGTTCAGGTGGTGTCGTCGGTATTGGTATTGATACCGAATGTTCGCCCTCCCCATAATCCGGCTGTGTCGTCGGTATTGGTGTTGAACTTGGACTTTGAGTACTTACGCTTGGGCTTGAACTACTTCCACTGCTTACCTTTGGCCTTGTTACCGGGGCAACAACCGGCCTTCCGCGCTC
>Ga0078972_1008293_pt1 | contig 21929 bp, 42 predicted proteins | sample YelNatPaOPGAMG01_FD_67568 | JGI IMG/M metagenome (GOLD analysis project Ga0078972, IMG submission 67568) | Hot spring thermophilic microbial communities from Obsidian Pool, Yellowstone National Park, USA - OP-RAMG-01 (SPADES assembly) (version 2) | ecosystem: Environmental > Aquatic > Thermal...
ATACATAGCAGGTAAACCACACAAAGTCAAGAAGACCAAAAAATAAAAAACAAAGTGGTGGTAAAATGGTAGAACTAAAATATGAATATAAAAAACTAATAGACAAAAACGACTTCGAAGGTTTAGCAAGGGCTTTAAGAAAAGAATATGGTAAATTTAGTATACCTAAATCTATAAAAAAGGTAAATTTTGATCCTGACCAGGAAAAAACTGCATATGCAGTTAAAATGAAAGCAGTTATAGTTACATACATACACCCGCTTGACTTTTTCAAATACAAAACAACAAATGGCAAGGATATAAGATACTGGCTAGACTTCAACTCATTAATACACAACTTGAACAGATTAAAAAGTGGTAAAATATTATATACCCCTATAATAAGATGGGATCCTATTGAGAACAAAAACGTGTGGCACGAGGGAAGACATAGGTGTTACGCATATTATATAGCGGGTGTTAGGAGAATACCATTATTAGTCAAGTTCGAGCACAACCAAAAACCCATACCAATCAGTGAAATAAAAACAAATGTTTTAAACAAATTCAAACCTTACAAACTATACAAAAGAAAACCAATGGAGTTGATATCATGAACAATGTATGTAAAATACTAAATGAAAAAGAGATCCACCAAAAACTCATTGAGTTAAAGGAAAAAACAATAAAAACAAAAAAAGAACATGCATTTAATGTGTGTAGTGGCGGAAAGATTACTAAAATTATTAGAGGAAGTGAGAAAAGAACAAACATTGCTGAAATCAATAAAGAATGTAATAAAATATACATAGGTGTCCATTCACATGTACGCGGAATACCATATCCAAGCATCTTAGATTTCAATGTAGAACTTTACACTCAACCTATCATGGCAAATTGTGTATATAGTGTAGAGACCAATACAATAACCTGTTACAGGACTTCTGATGAATTTAGGACTAAATACTTTCCGCCACTAAAAAAATCATTAAACAAAATGATAGAAATACAAATAAAGCATAACAATTCCACCAACCAAAAAGAAAGACAGAGACTATACAAAGCATTTGAAAAAGAAAAAAACAAACATACTTACTTATTATACAAAACCGAACTTACTATTATAAAATCTATATATCCCGACGTATCTTCTATTCATGACTACTATATTAATACTTGGATAAATCCCAAACTTGGTGATTTTGGTAATGTATGGATAAAGAACTGTGGCAAATTAAAGTGAGGTATCAATATGAATAAAAAACTAAGGGAAAAAATAGCGAAAAAGAGAGAAGAAAAACTTAGATGGATCAAGTTTTACGAAATTTTACAAATCATAAAAAAATAATTTGGCTACAAGTATTTTCCATAGATGTATAACCAACCTTAAAAACATTTTTTCATACCAAACAATGTAAAAATACATATCATAATTTAAAAACTCATTAAACGATTTTTATTAAGTCGCTAGATAAAAATTTATTTTAAACGACTTTCAACAACCAATAGAATATTACGACAACAATTAATAAAATTAACAAGTTACAAAACTTTCGTAAATCTATTAAAATAACTATTCACATACGACACAACATTATTAATATTAGGCGAAGAATATAATACCTCTTTGGTTTTATAAATCTTATCTTCTTCTATAAACCTATAATAACCATTATAATAATCAACAACAAATGGATGTGTAAGACTTTCAACTATCACTTGTCCTTTCAACCTTACCAAATTCTCATCAATTACTTTCACCATAAATCCTCACTATAAAACTAGAAATAATTTCACATATTTAAACTTTTTTAATTTTTAAACTTAAAACTTTACCATACAACATAAAGGAATACAATCAACAAAAGAAGAAAAAATTTAAATACTTTAATAAAATAATTTTTCTAGAGGTAATGAAAGATGGATGAGGAAGAGTTAATTAAGAAAATCAGGGAAATGGGTTATGATTGTAGAATAGAACGTGGCTTCTTTAGTAATAAAATAGAATATATAGATATCATACCCACAACTACATATGATAACTCTAAAAGAATTGACCAGGACTTAGTATATTTTTTAAAAGAGCAAGGCTTCGAATTCGACAACCTGATAATAGACTCACCAATAAATGAGGGGATAGACAATACCGGTACAATTGCTATCTTCCGTAATATAGAGGAAGATATAGAAGAAGATGATGGAGATGATGAGGATGAGTGAAAACTTGAAGTTAATTGAAAGTGAGAAGGCAAGTGTTTTAACACAAATAGAAAACGACATTAACAAACTTTTACAAGTAAACCTAATAATTAAAAATACCAACTTTAGAGATGACAGAGATATAATATATTTTAGCGGATATATAGATGTGCTAGAAAATATAATTGATATAATAAAAACATACTTAGACAACTATAGAGGTGATGGTAATGAGTGATACAAACTATTATTTAAAAGAAATAAAAAACCACAGAGAGGTAGAAAAATTCATTAACGAACTAGAATGGTTTAAGAACAAGTTCAATATAACCTCAATAGGTATAGAGACGACTATACGTGGTAACATAGAAGATGTATGGAGGATAACGATTATAAAAGAGATAAAGGAAGATAAAGAAGACATATTACCTCCAGAACTACTAGGTTTTTTATCGCTTTACAATTATATAGTCATAGAGATAGTATACAATAAAGTAGAAGATAGCAACGGAGAAGTAAAATTAATATTTATGAAAAATATAGGAGTGAAGTAAGATGGACGAAAAAACAAATAACATTAAAGAAATACTAGAGGATTTAGGGAAGATTACAAACGACTTTCTCAACTTATATGCAAAGATAAGGGAATTGGATGCAACAATATACGAGCAAGAAGATTTAATTACAGCGGGGGACAAGGCTGAGGAAGGTTTGTTAGTACTAGAAAACATACTTACGAGGATGTTAAGAGAGAAAACGGACAATAAAAAAGGTATTGGGGAATACAACAAAGAAGGCATTGAAGAATATAATGAAGGTGGTCCTAAATATGAGAAAGATAGATGAGTTATCAAAGACTACCGGTTTTGACAAAGACTTCCTAGAATGGTTTTTTTCAGCACAAAACGAAAAAGAACTTAATAGTGCACTAAAGGAAAGGGAACGTCTAAGAAACTATCTAAAAAGATACTACAAGGAACATCCTGAGAAGGCTAGAGAAATGAGAAGGAGGGCATATGAAAAGATAAAAAGCGACCCTATAAAATACCAAAGATTCAAAGCAAGAAACAAAATATATTATAAAATGTACATAATAAGAGTAAAGAGCGATCCTATAAAATATCAAAAATACCTAGAGAGGAACAGAAAGAAGTCAAGAAAAAAGTACGAAAAAATGAAGCAGAACCCTGAATGGCTTGCAAAACATAGGGAAAAACAAAGAAAATACTATCATGAAAAAATAAAAACAAACCCTGAAAAATATCAGAACTACATTAATAAAAGCAAGGAATATAATAAAAAATACTATGAGAAGATAAAACAAAACCCTATAAGACACCAAAAGATTTTAGAAAGGAGAAGGGCAAGGTACAAAGAGAAAAAAGAACAAATAAACATAGGTACACTAAACAAAGATTTACTAAGTAAAGAAAATAAAGAAGGAGGTATAGAATGAAAATAAGGACATATGTAAACTATAAATTTACGGATGAGGAACTAGAAAACTTAAAAAACGGGAAATGTTGGTGCGGTAAGGATAAGTCACAATTTCAAAAAGGAATGAGAGTATTTTGCAGTCCCGAGCATAGGGAGATATGGAGAAAAAAGGTAATGACGTGGCAAGAGTTTAAAAACGAATTTCTAAGAAAGCATGGTGAATATTGCGACATCTGCGGAGCGAGGAATGATGAAAAAAGAATGCAACAATTATATGAAGAATATAAAAAAGAAGTTGAAGAATTAAAGGTAAAATACCAGGATGGGATCATTGCTGAAAAACTTTTAAAACTCGAAGAATGGTACGAAAGGGAATACAAGCGTGTGATTGATCCAAAAAACATTTCAGAATGGGAAGTTAAACAATATGCTGAAAATAATAACATTCCATTTCCAAACATGGATGATAAAAGAATACATTTTGAGGTAGACCATAAAGTAGCGATAATAAATGGCGGAGACGAGTTTGACGAAAATAACTTACAAGTACTTTGTGAGGAGTGTCATAGAAAGAAAACTAAAAATGATTTAAAGATTGCGAGGGGACTGAATTCAAAGGAAATAAACGAAGATGAAATAAAAATAAATATGGATAACACAATAAATACCAATACAACAAATACCAATAATCTTGATAAATTTATAGAAAAGAAGGAAGGTGATAATAAAAATGACTGAAATAAATATAGATAAAAAAATATTTATATGGTTATTAGGGAAATTTAGAGATTTAAAAGGGAGTGATAAAAAAGAAATATCAATAGATAAATATACCCTAATAGCCACCCATATATGGGCAAAAGTATTTTTTGATAGGCTATATAATGAATATTTTACCACTAATTCAATACATCCGAAATATTCTACAGAGAACCTAGCAAAGGGTGCAATAGTAGAATTTTTAGTTTATGGGCTATATAATGACTGTTATACTTTTGTCAAGATTTATGAAAAGGATGACACTTTTAAAATGTATACAATTCCAGACATACGTAAGGAAATTATTGACAGATTTCTTAATATTATTGAGAATGAAATAAAAGGTGATAAAAAATGAATCCAACATTAAAAATTTTATTAGATTACTATCATGTAAAGTATACAGAAAAGGGCGATGAAATACATATAGAAGGTAATGGAAAGGTAGACTGGTTTAAACTCATCAACACACTTTTTACCTACAACTACATTTTCAAAGATACAAACGACTTCCATTTCGTATTTAAAAGTAAAAAAGGGGTGATAAAGAGATGGTAAAAGATAGCACATACAAAGAATGGTTTAATAAACATATAAACGAAATTATCATAACTGCTGCTATATTATTATCTATATACATCTTATACATTGCAATAACGATCAATGGAAGCCTATTATTGAAAAATGTTTTAATACTTGGAAGTATTTGTTATATTTTGATGGCATATTACACATATAGGAGGCGATAAAAAATGAATGAAGAATTAACTGATTTATCGGTTGAGGAAGGTAAGAGTATAGTTGAGGTTATAGTGACACACAAAGAGTTAAGTAAGGTAATCGAGTTTATTAAAGAACTATCGAACAAAGGTTTTGGAACAGGTTCTATACTATTCTTAATACGTGATAGCATCGAAGAGATACTACTTGTGATTGGAAGCATAGACATGGAATACGACGAAATAATCATACGTAAAAAGGAAGATGGTTACACGCTTTACATTGAAAGTAGTTTGGCTGAAGTATTTCGCAATAAAGATAAAGAATTTATACGCAATACGGAAGGTCTTTGGATTGGTGCAAGTGTATATTGCATGACAAACAACGACTATAAATTAGTGAAAGAGCTTATTGAAAAATATGGTATGGAAGTTATAGATTTTAGTTTAATGGTTGGTAGGGAATGATGAAAAATGTTACAAGAAATTGAAAAAAATAATAATGAATTTGAAAGTTATATACTTTACGAAAGTGATAAAAAAACATTCAAGAAATTTGAAAGAAAAAACTTTATTGATGTTATACCTTTCGAAACAAGTAATAAACACTTCTTTATATTTGTAAATTCAAAATATAAAGATTTTAAAGAACATATTAATTTATTTAAAAATTTAAATAATATATTTTTTAATTGGGAAAAGATTTCCAATCTAATAATTAAACTGTATAATAAAAATTGGACAATATATTTATATGTAGATGATAATAAACTACAAAAAGATATAGAGACTATCACAAATAATTCAAAAATTAATAATGAAACATTTGATAAAATAAAAACGTTAATAGTTGATGAATATTTTAAATCACCAAATTTTGCAATTAAAGAACCCTCATTATATTTATGTATTTATTTTAAGCCAAAATATTTTGACAAAACTATAGGAATTATATATGGGAAAAAAGTTTCATTAGATAATAGTTTTTTTAAAGATAATAAAGAATACCTAGACTTTTTTTTGAATAATATTTTGGAAGGTGGTAAAAATGAATAAAGATGAATTTATAAACAAAGCACGTGATATATTTAATGAAGCAAATAGTATGGAGGACCCACCATTTATTACTATAATAGTTTGTGGTGGGTACATATTTACTGATGAATGTATTGTTGGTGACTATCTATATGCATATATGGATGACATACCTATAGCGAAAATTAGATATGAAGACATAAAAGACATTAAGATAATGGATGAAAGCGATTTGACAGGTGATGAGAAATGAATATTAAAGAAGTATCACAAGAAGATATAAAATATTTATTTGAATATTTAATCGACAAAATCAAAAACTTAAAACCGGACCAAAAAGAGATAAGTATAGGTGATTATACATTCATCCTAAGATATATAAAAGTAAGAATAGAATTAGAGGAAGGTATATATGATGAAGTAGAATTTAGTAGGCTAAATCCAAAAGCGACTGAAAAAGATATAGCAAATATTATAGAATTAGTATTTGATGTCAGAGGTTTTTACAAAGACTACCTTACTGAATTTATAATAACAAGAAACAGTTTAAATATCTCTCCGGAACGTGATACACAACATATAAAAAATATTATCAATATTATAAAAGAAGGCTGGAAAATGGATATTGATAAAATGAACCTACCCCAATACATAGAATACATTAAATCAAAATTAGACGAAATAGAATGGATTACAAAGAACGAAGAAATCCATGAGGACTACAAGAAAAACATAGTAACATTATTGGACAAGATAGATAAAAATATTTATGAGATATATGTATTAATAGAAGGATATTTTGGATGGGAGGATTTTATATGAAGGGTGTAATAATATTTGAGATTGAAGGTATATCTAAAAAAGAAATACTTGGAGATTTAGGCTTTAGTACAGAGGGCGAATATGTTATAATAGATAATAAAAAAATACCCATAGAAGATATTGAAATGTTAGTAAGCAAAGATGGAAAACTTACGCTTCTAACAGACCCATTAGAGGTATCGGACTACTTTTCTCATATCAATGAGGAGGATGAGGAATGATATCAGGTTTTAGAAGAAAATTAATATTTTTTGGCAATTTCCTAATACCATTTATTATAACAATGGTAATAGAATTTAATATTTCTAATATAACAACGACTTCTTTTATTACTTCAATAACCTTACTAACCATTATATTGATAACATCACTAGCAGGTTTTATTTATTCGCTACATCTTATAAACCAAAGCACAAAACTGGGATATGAAGAAAGAGATGTATACATAATTAGAGACCATACAAAACTAGATTTAACATACTATCTAATACTATGGTCAATTATTGTAGTTCTTTTCTATTTCTTCAGTATATATACAACATCTGGTATATATGCAATAATAGGTTTTTTGATAGGTATATTATTACCACCGAAAGAAGAAATAGGTACAATATTTTACAATCCAATTTTATATTTTATAGGATATAGAGTTTATCAAGTTAATTTTAAAAACAACGATCATGATATTTATATAATTTCCAATAAAAAGTTAGAAAAGGGTATTTATAAATTTTATATGATTACGGATTATTTATTTTATTATAACAAAAAATTAATAGAAAAGGAAGGTGATAAAAAATGAATGAAGAAACAAAAGAAAAAATAGAAATAAACAAAGAAATAAGTATCTGGCAAAAAATAACAAAACAACCTAAGTGTGTAGACAAAGAGAAAGATGTGTGGATCTTCTATTGTCCATATGATAAAAAATGGTACAAAGGAACAAGACACGGCTATTCATCTGTATTCCTCTCTCAAATGTGGTTCGAATGCGAAAATAATCATCGTATAGAAGCCCCAGGGTGGTGGAAATGACAACAATGAAGACAGAAATGACAATAATGAAAATTCTAAACTCTTCAGCAAAAAACACTGGTATAGCAAGGTATGTAGAAGGCATTCCCAACAGCGAAATATATTCATTACAGATACTCAACAGTGAATACCCTGGAAAAGTAATAAAACCTAAATTTAAATATCTACCATGGTCTATAAAAGTCAATAAACCAAAAATCGCATTTGATATAAAAAGCTTAGAAAACTATGTATTCATATACTCTTCACAAGCAACGCCAATTATATCAAACGATATAAATAATCAATTTGTGATTATACATGATATACTTCCAATCAAATACAATCCAAAAAGAGGTGTAAGGAAATATATTAAAAAACAAATAGAAAGATTTAGAGATGCAAGAAGAGTCATAACACCATCAAACTATACAAAAGAGAAATTGGTAAAAGAATTCAATTACAATACAAATAAAATAGATGTAATACCATCATACATCTCGCCAAACCTAACAATTACGACAAAAAGTAAAGAAGAGTTAAGGAAAGAACTAAACTTACCTTTAAATAAAAAGATAATTATAAATGTAGCAGGTGGAACTCCAAACAAAGGTAACAACGAACTACCAATTATTATGAAAATACTTCCAAATGATTTCATTTTAGTTCACATAGGTCCAGAGATAAAGGGGGAAAGGATAATAAATATACAAAACATAAACGATAATTTACTATCTAAATACTACCAAGCGAGCGACTTATACCTTGCTACATCCTATGATGAAGGTTTTGGACTACCACCAATCGAAGCACAATACTTAGGCATACCGGTGATAGCAAGAAAGTTGAAAGTATTCGAAGAGACAATGGGGAACACATACATTAAATTTGAGGACTGGAATAATATCACAGATGTATATGAGGGTTTTAACAACTTAGACCAGGCTGAGGGTTACTGGAGACAATGGTACTATACAATAATGGGCGGATATAACTTGAAAGATGAATATGCAGAAAAGGGCAAGGAAAATGCTAAGAAATACACTTACGAGGTCTTCAAAAACAACTGGCTAAAATGGTGGGACCAAATATGAATAAGAAGACAAGAGTACATCTATCAAAAGAAGAGGATGAGAAATATGCCAAATACGGAAAATGGATAGTAGTAATTGGAACAATATACATAATATTCATACTCTTTTTATTTCTATACAAGGCGGGGATAATTTAATGAGTATAAAAAAATATTATAGAGGTGATAAAAATGTTGAATAAAAAAATTGAAGAAATGATAGAAGATACATGCGAAAAGATATGTGAGGACGAGTGTGGCGAAGACGAAGGTTGTATGGAAGAATGTATGGAAAAGTGTTCAAACACAATAGAAGACCAATTCGACGACCACGAGATAACATTCTTCAGTGAAAAGGCAGAAGTGGTAGAGGACCTAGTAAACAAACTATGGAAGATAAATGAAGAGATAAGAAAAGAAGGGTTAAGGAAGTGTGATCCAGCAATAGGTATTGAATACTACTTTAAAAGAGCCTACAACGCATTATACAACCTCAAAGAAAGTATTGAAGACTACACTTACTACCTAGTAGAATTAAAGAAAAAAGGAGAGTTATAATATGAGTTTTATAAAATACCAACGTAACAAATTACTAATAAAAAAATACTACAAGAAAACTGGATGGGACATATTCATGCCTACAAGGTTTGTAGACTACTTTAACGAATACAATATGTGGATTGATAAAGTAAACTTACCAAAAGATTTAAAAATTTTAGACATAGGTTCCGACTACGGATCATTATACCACTACTTAAAATACAAAGGGTTTAATATAATTGAATACAACCCTTATGATTACTCAATATTCAAACCATTCACAACAGACAACATCAATGAATTCTACAATGACTACAATTTTATAAAAATGGACTGCGAAGGTTGTGAATTTGAGATATTTAAATACATAGACTTAAGTAAAATACTAGATAAAACACTAGTCATAGCAATACATGAGAATGAAAAATATGACTTCAATATAGCGCACAAAATAGTCGAAACTTGTCCACATTTAATCTTTCGAGTTGGCAATGAATTCCTATACACAAACAAAGTAAAGGGGGGTAAAGAATGAAAGATTCAATGGAAGAGTTCACACATATTTTAATAATCGCATTTATATTATCTCTAATATTTTTATTCTTAGTTATAACATGGAAATGGTCAACATAAAAAACAAAAAAGGAAATTAAAAAATCAAAATTTTAAAATCTTTCTTATATCGCCTATTCTGTTATTTATTTTTCCCAATTCTTTATATATATGATATATATCATCTTTTCCTTTTTTACTATCCACATATTTTTCTAGCGTATGTATACCTTCGTATATTCCCCGTAATCCCCAATTTATGTTACTGAACGCATCTCTTATTTCCTTATCCTTATCTCCCATAATTTCAGACCTCCTTATTATAAATATAAACTCTTTTCATATTTAAACTTTTATTTCACATAAGCACCTTTTTACATGGTAAATTGTTGTACCAAAATAAAAATTTAAATACTTTTCTTATCTAATGATTAATTATGATAAATGAAATGGAAGCAAAAAAGGAAATAGATATAGGACATGGTATGGGTATAAAAGCGATAAGCCTTTTATCAGGAGGTTTAGATTCAACCACAGTGCTAGGTTTGGTAATAAGTAGGGGCTACGACGTAACGGCACTATCATTTGATTATGGGCAAAGACATAGCAGAGAATTAGAATCAGCAAAGAAAATAGCAAAACATTACGGCATAGAACACAAAATAATAAAATTAGACTTAAGAGCAGTAGGTGGTAGCGCTTTAACAGACAACATAAACGTACCAAAAAACAAGATAGAAGAAATAGGCAAAGAAGGCATACCAGTAACATATGTACCAGCAAGGAATACAATATTTTTATCAATTGCACTAGGTTTAGCAGAGGTTATAGGCGCGGAGAAAATATTCATAGGTGTAAACGCACTTGATTACTCAGGATATCCAGATTGCAGACCTGAATACATAGAAGAATTCAACAAGTTATCAAGACTAGCAACAAAAGTAGGTGTAGAGGGCAAACCTATAGAGATAGTAGCACCACTCCAATACATGACAAAGTCAGAAATAATCAAGTTAGGAATGAAGTTAAAAGTGCCATACGAACTAACATGGTCTTGCTACAATGGTGGTAAGAAGGCTTGTGGTGTATGCGACTCTTGTCAACTTAGGTTAAAAGGATTTATGGAAGCGGGCTACATCGACCCAATACCTTACGAAACATATCCTGAGTTTTATAAAATTTGGTATACAAAAACCTACATGAGAGACATACAAAAATAAAAAAGATATACAAAAATAAAGTTTAGTTTAAAGGAGGTGATAAAGACGGACAAAAAAACAAACGCAAAAAGATTACTAATATTATCATGTTCCGATAAAAAAAGAGAAGGTCTTGCAAAAGCGATAGAACTTTACGACGGACCTGCATACCATATTGTAAGAAATTACTTAAAACAACAACCAAACAATGTCGATATAAAAATACTATCAGCAAAATACGGGTTAATAGACTCAGACCTAGTAATACCTACCTACAACCAAAAAATGACAAGAGAAAAGGCACTAGAATACGCAGAAAAATACAAAGATATAATAAAAGACTTAGAACAAAAGTACGATGATATTTTTGTCTATGGTGGTAGGTATTACAGGATGACGATAAAAGAAGCAATAAAATCAAATAAGATCAAATACTCTGAAGGAACTATAGGCAAACAACTATCGCAACTCAAAAATTGGTTATACAATACAAAACAAGCATAAAACTATTTCCAATAATTTACAATCCATATACAACTCATATGAAAGCAAAAAATAATATAATTTTATTTATTACATAAGAAAACAAAAAATCTGGTTTTTATTAAAGCACGGAATAAAAATTTTCAAAAATTTTAACATTTTTCAAAAGTTAAAATTTTTATTTTATATAAACATGTACGAAATTTTTTATAATGTTACAACTTTATAAAAAAATTTTAACTTTCTTTAAATTAGTTAAAATCCATCCTAACAGTTTTCAACACAATCTGCGACAAATTTCGACAAAATAAATAGTATAAAATAATAGAACATATATAGAAATATAATCAATAAAACCAAAAATAAAATCATGTACAATATTTACCACCATAAAACAACAAAATAAACATTTAAATATGAAAAGAAATTAAATATAAATAAAATAAGGAGGTAATAAAGATGGTAAAAAAGAAACACATGGGTATGTGGAAGAGATCATATTCGATCGAGGGAAACAAAAGGAGATATGCAGCAAACTATGTCTATGAAGTAGGTTGTTTGAAACATTATAAATATGTAGACCCGAAGACAAAAGAAAAACAAAGCATATGCATATATATAGCGGTATTTCCATTGGGTGATTCACGCAGGGAATGGTTTTTCAGGGTGGGGGCTGTAGCTAAAAACGGAGTATATGTAGGAACACTCGACACCCAATTATTAGGAATTACATTTAAGACAGCAGAACAAGCCAAAGCAATGGCTTTAAGAAGTTATAAAAAATGGCTTTTAAATCAACCTGACGTTATTTATAAAAAATAGGAAAATAAAAAAATGTAAAAAATCTTTACTTATTTTTCATATACAACATTTACCACTATAAATCAACAAAATAAAGGTTTAAATACGAAAAAGTTTTTAATTTAAATTAAGGAGGTAATAAATATGGGAATAAAGAAAAAAATAAAAAGAAGAGCGACTAAGAAGAAATCTAAAATAGATTCTAACTCTCTTACAATGGAGGTTTTTACAGAACTTGAGGCGTATAAACATAGAAAGCCAGAAGATAAGATGGAAAGAGAATATGGACCAGAGTTTCTTGATTTATCAGGACCACCGGACAATATAATAAATTATCTATTAAAAAACAAAAAATTAGCCCACGATTTCAAGAGGTTTTTAAAGAACGAAAAAGTTACCATAGAGGATTTCTTAGAAGATAGTGAATATGATGAAGAAATGTTTGGAAGAGAACTTATTAAGTCTGCCGTTGTTAGAATTAAACCTTTAACAAACAACAAATACAAAATTACACTATTCATTAACAATGAGATAGAGGAATTAGAATATCAATTTACTACTGATTACAAAGGTCTTATAGATTTTATACAACATACCTAAAAATAGTAAAAAGGAGGTAATAAAAATGACTAAAATTCCAAATGAAGTTTTAATCAAAGTAAAAAAAGAACAAAACATAATAGAAGCAAACATTAAGGAAATAGAGAGGAGGCTGGATGATATAATAGAAAGGAGAAAGTATATTGATAAGGGCTTAATGAAAAAATTAAAAAGATTAAATAATAAATTTAACAAAATTTTTTAATTTTTATTAATCATATTTTTTATATACAACATAACATTTTCAAAAATATTTAAATACTTTCTCCAAATCATTCTAATTATGAACTCCAAAAATAGTAACCCGAATTTAGGAACCCATAGAAGGTTTATTACAAGACCCAACGAAGGAAATCCGAAAAGTATAGAAATATCTAAGTTTGCATACACTTTTTTAAGAAATGTTTTAAAAGACAGGCTTGACCGTGACGACGCATCTGGAAGAAAAGATAAAAGATGGGTGGACATTGTAGACATTGTTTCCCTATATCTACAATATTCATTGAATGATGAGAGAAACAAAAAATTCTTTGATGAATTGATTAAAAAAAGACATGATATTGCAAAAAGACCAATTGAAGAGACTTTAAAAGAGTGTGAAGAAATAGCGAAGAAGATATATAATATTGAAAAAATAGAAAAGAAAGAAGAAACAAAGAACGAAGAAAGTATACCTATATACCTACCAACAAAAGAAGAATTGAAGGCAGAGGAAGAATCAATGAAAAACAAAACAATAATAAAATACTGGAAAACAAGTACTTATATAGGCATACAGAAATTCATTAAGATGAAACCAGAAGCATACAAGACGGAGGGTATTGATAAGTTATGCGAAATGTGTTTAAACAAAACATTACCTCCCGAAATAATGATAGAAGTACAGAAAATATTTGATGTAATTGACGAAGAACTAATGCAGAGGATTGTAAAGGACTTTAGGTTAGGTACAAGTGAAAACAGCCCTAAAACACTAATAGTGATACGCAGAGACATTGAATGTTTTATCAAAGCATTAATTGAAAAATACAACTTAAAAAACATCAAAATAGCATACTTTGAGGATGTAGGTACAATACCAACTGACTATGATATAGCAATAGTCTATGGTGACTACACTACAAAAGACGAGATAACAGAACTTACACAGAGTAGTGAATATGGATACAAAGTAAGAGATGATATAGACGAATATATGAAAAAACATTTATATGAGGAAAAGTTAAAAAACACAATCATACCAGTATTTGAAAGGATGAGATCATACAAGAGCATATGGTGGATAGGAAAATTCAATCCCGAATACTTCCCAATACTAGAGGAACATAATTTCACAGTAATAACAATCTCCAAAGATTCAAAAGATGTACAACAATAAAACAAAGAAACAAAAAATAAAATTTTTAATTTTTTATTTATTTTTTAATAAGGTTGTCCATATATAATTGTGAAAAAATCAATATAATCCTTATCCTTCAACAATCCATTCAACTTCCTAAAAAATACACCATTAGCATCACGAACAAGATATGTATACTGAATTCCATGTTTTTTATTAATATGTTCAAATAAACCATCTTCACCTCTAATACTTGAAAGCCGGATATCATATGAAACATTCAATATCTCCAACTTCTTAAATCCATCTAACTCAAAAATCCTCTTCTCTAACAACTTTCTAACTTTATATATTTCCTCTGATCTAATACTCGGTTTTGTTTCATACTTTACTCTAACATCGACAACAACAAAACCAGTCCAATCATGTATTTCCTTCTCTTTCTCCTTTCTATATTCGTCCAACCACTTTTCATCTTCTTCTTTCCTTTTTAACCTTTCTTCTCTAATCACTTTCGCAAACTCCTCAGCCTCTTTCAATATCTTTTCAACATCCAACTTCTCTTCTTCATTTTTCTCTTCTTCATTCATCAAACATCACCAATAGAATAATACAATAGAAGTATATTAACTTTTTCAAATAACATTCACAAAAAATACCAATATACACAAGTTTTAAATACTTTTTCCTATTAGAATTAATAGAAGTGAAAAGAAATGAAAAGTATAAATGAAAAATGAGGTGATAAAAATGGTAAGTAAAGAAGAAATAAGTTTGATAAAACCGGGCTACAAAATAATTGCAAAAGTAATATACAAAGGTAAAGAGACATATGCGATCTACACAATAAAAGAATTATTAGAGATTTATCAAAACACAATAATATTTAAGGATAAATATGACGAGACAAAAATAATACCAATAAGCGACATAAGATCGATACTCATTCCAAGAAAAAGTGATACAACAAACAATCAGCAATCTACAAATGTACCACATATACCACCAACAACAAATGAAAATAAACATTTAAATATGAAAAGAAATTAAATTTAAATAAGGAGGTCTAAAAATGGTAAAAGAAACAGAAGAAGAAATTAAAAAAAGAATAGAATTTCGTAATGCATACCATGATTTTTATAAATGGTTAAACCATATGGAAAGGGAACTACAAAAGATGGCTAAGGACATGGATTCAAAAGACCTTAAATATATATATGAAATACAGGATAAAATAAGAGATATTTACAAAATTTATTACAAGTTATACGAAATATACCTTCATAAACTATATAAATAAAAATTCAAATATATAAGAAATACGAATTATAGGTAAACTAGGTACAAAACAAAGGTTGTTAATTTACAGAAAATGTTTAAATACTACTTTCTATATGTTATATATTAGGTGATCTGGAATGCTGAGTGAAAATGAGGTAGGTAAAATGTTAGAGAAAATAGAGGTTAACATAAAAGAAATAGAATCTAAAATAGAAGAAAGTAAAAAAATGAATAATAAAGAAAATAACTTAATGATATGGGAAAAACTTTTAGATGTATTAAGTACAATGAAATATTTGGCAGACAATCAATGGGAAAACAATGAAGTAAAAAATAAAATAATAAAATTAAATGAGAAGGTAAGTGAATTAATAGATGTAGCAACAGAGTTAAATAAAACGACAAAATAAAGATTTAAATATGAAAAGAAATTAAATTTAAAATAATAACAGGAGGTAATAAAAATGGGAGAAATACCTAAAGAAGAAAAAAACTACTTCAAAAGCCTTGAAAGAAGATTCTGGAAGAAGTATGGTGAGATGACTGAATGGGAGAGGGAAAACTTTGACATGTGGGTTCTCGAAAACACAAAGGACTGGCTAAAAATAGGCGGGTTTACACACAAAAGTGAGGAAGACCAAAGAAATTTTATAGATTTTATAGAGATGTTTTCATTAGTAGAGATGAACCCAGAAGATGATACAAGTGATCCAGGATATGTAAACTTTGTTATTAAACAAGCAATGGACTATGTAAAATACAAAAAAGCAAAAAAGAAGAAAAAATAAAGGTTTAAATAAAAGGAGGTAAAGAATATGGAAAAAAGAAGATGGAAGTCATATGGTTGGCATGGATCTGACCGAGTATTAGTACCTACTCCTGACAGAAAAAACACAATCGAGAAATACATCAGGACATACGAAATAGCGGTAACTGTACAGAGAAATGCCAGGTATTTCTATATAGATATATATCCTATGAAATTTGTAGACGAAAAAATGAAAGGTTACAACTACTCAATCGAAGCAGAAGTAGGAATGAAGAAAGTAGGCTTCTATGACTATTATATGGATACCGGCAATTACTTTAGAACCTTTAAAGAAGCAAAAGAAGCAGCACTAAAAAAGGCATTAAAAATGAAATTCCCAAAAACAAATATAAAGGTAAAAGTACAAAGTAGAACTACTATGAGTAAATGGAAAAGGAAAAACAAGGAAGTGAGCATAGAAGGTAAGAAAAAGACTATACCGATCTATACAAGAATAATACACCCATTTTGGTATGAATTCATAGATAGCTCACCACATGGAGGCGGAACCATAACTTTATATGTAACAGTAGAACCAACGAAAAACTCGGAATACAAACTTTGGCATTATACAATTGAAGTATTAACTGATAAAAGAACACCGGACGAAAAAAGAAAGAAAATAGCTTATCTTGACTCTGAACGTGATAAGCAACTCGTGTTTAAAACATCTACTGAGGCGAGAAAAGCAGTTATGAAAGCATGGGATGATTGGCTCCACTCTATAAGTAGATGGGGAATTAAAGGTTGGTCAAAAGTGTACATTGACATCGAAAAGTAACCATTTACATCGAATAATCAACAGACTATGTAAAATACAAGAAAGCAAAAGAGAAGAAATAAAAATTTTAAATAGTTTTTTATTTTTTTCTAATTAATGGAGTTTGAGTGCGATAGATGTGAATTAAGGAAAACATGTACTAAACCAGTACCTGGTGAGTTTATTAACAGAGGTAAGGAAAAAACAGTATTTTTCATAGGTGAAGCACCAGGCGAAGAAGAGGATATTCAAAACAGACCATTTGTAGGTAGGTCAGGAAAATTGTTAAGAGAAGTAATAAAAGACCTACCCTACAATATTTATATAACAAATGTAGTGAAATGTAGACCTCCAAATAATAGAAAACCTAATGATAATGAAATAAACACATGCAAACCATATCTATTGAATGAAATAAATATTATAAAACCCAATCAAATAGTATTTGTAGGTAGAACAGCAGAAAGTGTTAAGGATTATCTAAACTTTCCAAACACTCTATTCATATACCACCCTTCCTATGCATTAAGAAAAGGTAGGACGAAAGAATGGATCAGTGAGGTTTTAGCAATACTAAAAGAAAAAATTTAAATACTTTTAAACTATAAAAATTATCGATGTCAGATATTGTATTATCAAACAATGCAATCAAGATTAAGTCGTATGATCAATTACCTCCACACATTACAAGACAGCAGTTTGACATGCTAATAAACCAGGTCCAATATGATTATTCATTCAAAAAATCCAAGAAAACGGAATATTTTAAGAGTAGAGACTTGTTATTACTAAACTTGCTATGGGAGACTGGTGGTAGGGTGGGAGATATAGTTAACATAAAGAGGAGTGACTTTGACATAGAAGGCAAGGTTTTAAATCTAAGAGTTGCAAAGAAAAAGAACATAAACACAATACCATTATCAAACGATATAATAATATTATATCTAACATATATTATGCAAAAATCCAAATATTATAGTAAATTCGATCTAATCTTTGACCTAACCAAGCAAAGAGCATGGCAAATAGTGCGCAAATACGGCAGTGAGATAGGACTAAACAAACTACACCCACACATGTTCAGACACGGATTAGCAATACACCTACTACAAAGGGGAGTACCTATACCAATCATATCTGCAAGGTTAGGTCACGCCTCGACAACTACTACAATGAATTACTATCTAGTGATAACACCTGAAATACAAAAATCATTCATAAACGAAAATACATTAAAATAAATTACATTCATAAACGAAAATACATTAAAATAAATTAAAATGAAGGTATAAAAATATTTTACAATCAAAACACAAAATTAAAACTAGCGCAAAAATAAAACATGTACACACCTTATAAAAGTTTAAATAGGAAAAAATATAATTATAAATCATATGAAGGAACTAATCTCAATTAAAGACCTATACAAACTATATTACAAGAAATGGAAAGAGGGTACATTAACTGCCAAGGACCTTAACATGAACGAACAAGAATTCAAACAATTTATTAAAGAGATGCAAGAGGTTTTAAATGAAGGCTAATTTTAGAAATTAGTTATACATAACTAACTTATATACATACCCATGCCTATATATTAGAAATATATATTATATAGGCATAGAGGTAGTATTTAAATTTTTTGGTATGTTATTTTTATCGCTATACAAAGATTTTAATGAAGAAAACTATATTATACAAAAAATAAAAAAAGATTTAAATACAACATACCAACACATTTCTTATAAAAGTGAACGAATTAAAAAGATTTATATACAGGCAAATTATTATACTATTTAGAAATAGGAGGTTGAGAAAAATGAATGGAATGAGTAATGAAGAAATAAAAGCAAAAGGCGAAGAGACAGGAATGAAAGTTTTGTACCGCCAAGACCTAGGCGATTACGACAGAGCATATATATGGGTGCAAGAATCTTTTCTTGGGAAAAACTATGTAGTACTTGTTAGCTTGAATGGACGTACTGATGAAAGGATCTTTGCAACTTTTATAGAAGCAAAAAAATTTGTAAAAGAAATGATAGAAGAAAAACTAAAGAGGTGTTTTGAATGACAACAGTACCATATTTGAAATGGAAGAACAGAATTTTCAAGACTATTCTTAGCGAAATGTTAAAAAACGAGGATTGGCACCACATTACCTATCTAGTTGGCAATGACATGTATTGGAATCAACTACACCTCAACGAATACTTTGATCCAAACTACGAGAGGTACTATTTTGACCTATTAATGATTGAGTTTGAGGATGAGGAGGGGTACGCAAGGGAGATGTTTATGCCCGTGCCTCTCCTATCAAAGAATGTAATCAAAAAGATACATAAGCTTCTCGAGATTGGTGCGCTTAACGTAGCGCACCGCCAATGGCACGATCAATACCGGGAACCATTCCCTAAGATAACAAGTTTTTATCCCGAAGACAATGAATACGAAGATGATGACAGCGAAGATTACAATGATTAAATATTTTTCTATTTTTATTATTTTTTATAAGGGATTATTATGATAATTGCAGGAATTATTATAAAGGGTTATCCCCTTTTTTATCTAAAAGGGGATACTTTTGACATTAAAGAAGAGTTAAAAAGTAAAAAATTCAAATGGGACCCAGAGAAAAAACTTTGGTACACAAATGATGAAAAAAATTTTAATGAGGTTTTATTAAAATACAAAGATAGAATTTTATACGATCAAAAAAGTTTCAACGATTATTATAATTATCTGGATAATAATAAAACGTTATCAAGATCAAAGGAGTTGGAGGAGGATATAGAGGTACCCCTACCTCCTAACTATAAACTTTATCCATTTCAAAAGGTAGGAGTAAAGTTTCTATCATCTCATAAATACGCCTTGCTTGCCGATGAAATGGGTCTCGGCAAGACAATAATGGCATATTCAACTATAAATTATTTATTAGTCAATAAAAATATAATTAACAACATACTTATCATATGCCCAAAAACAGCAAAGAGTGTGTGGGAATATGAAAAAAGGTGGCTAATAAAACTACCTAATATTGATATATATAATTATGATATATTAGGTAAGGTTATGGATGAAATAAATACGAAGAGATATGACATAATAATTTTTGATGAAGCACATTACTTAAAAAATAGTAAAGCGCTTAGGACAAAACATGCTAGAGAAATAATAAAAGTACAAACCTCATTAAACAATAATATATACATATGGTTGCTAACAGGAACTCCATTAATGAATAGGTTGAAGGAACTATACAATTTATTGAAATTAATAAAACACCCTATTACAAATAACTATGTGGATTTTGTAAATAGATACATAATACTAAACCCATGGGGTGCTGAAGTGGGACACAAAAATTTAGAGGAGTTAGAGGAAATACTACGCAGCACAGTGATGTTGAGGAGGCAGAAAAAAGATGTCCTACCCGAACTACCGGACAAAATTATACAAGTATTAATATTGGGTAGTTTAAATAAAGAGGATGCAGAGAGGGAATTAAGTCTTTTCAGTAAATGGGAAGAGATACAGGATAAGATTAAAACAGTTATGGATCCAAATATTTTGAGGAGTTTAACGTATGAAAGGGATATGATTTTTGAAGAAATAAGCAAGATAAGACATGATGATGCGATAGAAAAGCTACCATATGTAATAGATTACGTTGAGGATGTTTTAGAGAATAAGGATAAGGTGGTTATATTTGCCCATCATCATGATGTTATTAATACTATTTACGATCATTTTAAAGATATAAGTGTTAAATATACAGGGGAGGAGAACGAAGAACTAAGGAAGAAAGCAATAGAGGAGTTTAATAACAACCCAGATATAAAATTATTCATAGGAAGTCTGAGGGTAGCAAGCATGTCCATAACACTAACTGCCGCCGATACAGCTATATTTGCAGAGATAGACTGGAATGTAAGCATAAACGAACAAGCAGAGGATAGACTACTCCGCATAGGGCAGAAAAATAGTGTAAACATAATATATACAGTTCTGGATAATTCAATAGATAAACTAATACTTAGAAAGAACTTTGAGAAGAAGGAAATGATAGTATCTGTTTTAGGGGATAAATATAACAACCATATTAATAATAATCATATTAATAATCAAGGAGGTGCGAAATAATGTTGTTTGAAGTAAAAGAAAAGCATCAATATAGTAGAAAGAAAAGTTTCATTAAAAAGATAGTAAACTTACTAAATGAGGAATATGAAAAATATTTCATTGAGGATCTATGCAATTATTTGGTAATACAATCATTAGATATAGATGAGAGAGAAAGAAAATACCTACAAAAGAAATGGTCAGGTAGTTACGACATCTTTGCAGATTTATACAGGCAACATAATCTAAATACCAAAGAGATAACAGCACAACTAAAGAGGTTTAAGAAACTTGTAAACTATATAGATTACGATAGTGAGAAAAATGTACTAACATTTAACTTTGGATTTTTGGATAAAACCATAGATGTATACACACTTATTTTTAACAAAGAAAAGGTAATTATAG
>Ga0078972_1008295_pt1 | contig 21928 bp, 22 predicted proteins | sample YelNatPaOPGAMG01_FD_67568 | JGI IMG/M metagenome (GOLD analysis project Ga0078972, IMG submission 67568) | Hot spring thermophilic microbial communities from Obsidian Pool, Yellowstone National Park, USA - OP-RAMG-01 (SPADES assembly) (version 2) | ecosystem: Environmental > Aquatic > Thermal...
CAATGAAAACAGTAAATAATATTAAAATAAATAAAAAAAATTTCATATTCTAATTAAAAATTAAATATAAAAGTTCCTTTTATAAAATAAGGTCGTTAAAATAAAAAAATTTATTAAGAAGAATTAATTTAGAATAAATATACTCTGAATGTTATACCTGCTGTTAGTGGCACATTACTGCTGTAAGTACCAAATTGTGTATATCCATCTCCTCCTGCAACAGAGTCACCAATAATATTTAATTGTGCGCCTGCTGAAATTTCAAAAGAGAAGTTAGAATTAATAAATATCTCTGGAGCCAATCCAGCACGTATGTATATATTTGATCTACCAGCATTACCTGTTTCCCAAATTCGTGTCAGATCTCTTTCGTTTTTACCAAAAGTTTCATATATTGCACTTATAAATAGATTCAATTTAACATCATTAAGGTCTAAAAATTTTTTATAAATTTTTGCACCAAGCATTAAATCTGTTTCTGCGTCACCAGTTCCCGATTCATAATTGAAACGAGTAAGAGCTTCAATGTCAAATGCAACAAGAGTCCATTTTGCTGTAATAATATCATTACCAGCAGTTCCTATTGCGAAAGCACCGCCTTTTTTTTCTCCACTAACAGGATTTTCATTAACTGTTTGTATTGCTTGTGCAAGTTTTACAGGTTGTCCTTTCTTATCAAGAACTACAATCTGGTCATCTGTCTTTTTCTTACTCATTGCTGTATTACAATTAAATAAAACTATTACACATACTACTAAAATTAAAGACAAAAATCTTCTCATATAATATTTTCACCTCCTGTTCTATAATTTATTTCAGATTATTTTCTCTCTAAAACAATAAGTGGTTGCAAAGTAGTAGCACTTTTGACAAAACAGGTTTCTCTCTGGAATACTTTATATCCCTCTTTGTATACAAGAATATATTTACTGTTCATATCCATATCAATATTTTCAAATTTATAATAGCCATCACCTTTTTGTGGCTCCCGATATGTACTTGATTTATAAACACATTTTGCAGTCATTGTTGCTGGTGCCCATTCAAATAAATACGCATCTTCACTAGGGGTTAATCCTACAAATGCATCATTTATACCAACATATGAAGTTGTTTCTGGTACAAATTCTTTTACAAATCCTTCGATACTGCCTGAATAAGGTTGTCCAATAAGAGGTTTATACCAGTCATCTCCACAACTAACTAAAAATAAAATTGTTGTTATTATTACCAATAGTAAATTTAAATGATATTTCTTCATTGATTTTTTATCCTCCTAAAAAGGAAGTTTTATTTTAAATATCTCCCAAATCCGAATCCAGTGAACATCCCTGTTTCACCAGCAGGTGGTAGTGGTATATATATTGGTCCATTGGTAAGAGTTTGTCCTTCATCACCTGAGATATAATATGAATAACCTACTTCAAATCGTAAAAAAGTTCCTTTCCTGTTTCCTGTTTCTATACCAGCAACAATTGGTATTCCAAATGCTGTCGTTTTTCCACTAACTGAATACGGACCAATAGATTCGGATTCTTTCCTTGAACGAATAGTTAATCCAATCCCTGTGTATACTGTTTTACCCCATCTTAATAAGAGAACAAAATTACTATATTCTTTCGTAATATTCATATTACCAGAGCCTTCTGATGAAAACCAGCCACCAATACCAAATACAAACCAAAGACTAGGTTTGATTCCTATATTTGTCTCAAGCCCAATATTACCTAATAAACCACTTGTCTGGAATCCAAGAGCAATTGTTCTAGGTGGTGCTTCAGTTGTTTCTTCTGGTGGAGGTGCAACAACTTCTGATGCTGTCTCTGCTGCAATAGCAGCAGGATTTGGACCTTGACTATAAAGAGATATAGTTGAGATAATAAATAAAGGACATAAAACTACTACACTAATAAAAATTTTTTGAATATTCATACTTTTACTTGCTCCTTTCAAGTTTGATTTTATATCTGTCCTCTTTAATAATTATAACACATAAATGGGTATAAGTCAAGTATTTTTTAAAATTTTTATTTAAATTTAATTTTTTTTGCTTTATACCATATTCGTTCTAATGAATAAAATTTTCGTACTGTTGGCATCATTAAATGTACTATTACACCTACATAATCTAATACACGCCAATGTGGGGAAATATCTCTTGTTTTTGATAATAATGATAATTTACTTGAATATGATTTTATTATTGTGTCATATACTGCATTTAATTGCGTATCCGAGGTGATTGTTATGATAACAAAATAGTCACATATTGATGTCAGTTTCCGAACATCAAGAATAACAATGTTTTTACATTTTTTTTGATATGCTAATCTAGCAATATCTATTGCTAATTTACGAAATTTTATCATTTACCAAGTTATTGTGCCTCTACGGATCCTATCTAAACGTTCTTTTGCTAATTCATCTTCCTTTTTCCTGATATTTTCAATTGCTTCTACAACCTGATTAGAAATAGAATTCATTAAATCGGATATACTTGGTTCATACCTGTTTTTTTCGTTTGTATTAAATAGTATAATAATACCGTCTATTGAATTAGACTTAATAAGTGGTGTAATTATAATATTATCAGCGAATTGAAACTCTTTTGTAATTTGTTTTATTTCTGTCTTTTCATTCAATATAATTGAACCATATTCATTATTTTTTATTCGTGAGAATATAAAATTAATTATAGGATGTATTCTTGGAATTGGTTCTTGAATCTGATCTGAATTTATTTTTGCGAAAATTTCATATTCTTCAGTAAACTGGTTCCAGAGAAATATTATTCCACCATCAACATTTGGGACAGAATAACAGATTTGGGTTAAAATGGTATTACAGAATTCATTGATAGATAAATTTTTTGTTATTATCTTGCTTATTTCATATACTGTTGCTAATTCCCTACTTGTTTGTTCAAGGCGTTCTAATGTTGATAATAATAGGAGTTCAAGTACTTTCTGTGTACCTTGTAGGTCAAATGCAAAGATTTTACGAAATGACTCGCAGTTTATTTTATATAAGTTTAAATCTGTCTTCGCTTTCGCAGTAGCACTCCTAACAAGATTTGAGAATAAACCCATTTCACCGAAAACAGATTTAGATCCAATTATTGATAATATTTTTTCTGTATCAGGAGACACTTTTTTGGTTATTACTACTTCACCGCTTACTATAATGAATAATTCTTCGGCTGGATCACCTTCGCGAAAAATAACTTCTCCCTTATTGTAATTACACAACTGCATTATTTCAATAAGTTTTTCTATCGCCTTATCAGAAAAATTTCTAAATATCTCTATTGATTTTATAAATTTTTTTTTATCTAATTCTATCATAACATTGTTCCTCTTCCGCCTGTTCGCACATATTCCGGGTTTGCTGCTTTTGAAACAGCGTCTTCAATGGATATCTTGCCAGAACGTACAAGTTCAATTAAAGATTTATCGAGACTTATCATACCAAACTTCTGCCCTGTTTCAATAGCATTATATATTTGATGGGTTTTGCCTTCTCTAATTAAGTTTGCAACCGCTGGTGTCACTATCAATATTTCTCTCGCTGCTATCCTGCCAAGTGTATCACATCTTGGAATTAATACTTGTGAAACAACTGCTTTTAGTGTTGCAGCAAGCATAACGCGAACCTGTTGCTGTTGATGTGGGGGAAAAACATCAATTATTCTATCAACTGTTTGTGCAGCATCACTTGTATGAAGCGTAGCGAAAGCGAGATGACCTGTTTCCGAGATAGTTAATGCAGCAGAAATAGTTTCTAAGTCGCGCATTTCACCTATAAGTATAACATCTGGATCTTGTCGTAAAGCAGATTTTAATGCACTCGCAAATGATTGTGTATGTTGCCCTACTTCTCGTTGTCTGATTATTGATTTTCCATGTTCGTATACAAATTCAATTGGATCCTCAATCGTTATTATATTACATTTTCTTGTCTGATTTATTATATTTAATAAACACGCAAGTGTTGTAGATTTACCAGAACCTGTTGGACCTGTTACAAGAATTAGTCCACGAGATAAATTAGCAAGTTGTTGTACTGATTGTGGAAGATCTATTTCTTCTGGTTTGGGAATTACCGATGGGATCACTCTTAAAACAGCTTCAACACCGTTTTTTTGCATAAAAACATTTATTCTGAATCGTGCTACTTTAGGTATAACAGTTGAAGAATCAAGTTCATAATATTTTTCAAATCGTGACCGTTGTTCCTCAAACATTATTGAATAAATTAATCGTTTGGTATCTTCGGATGTAAGTACTTGGAACTCATCTAAAGCCACAATATCACCTCTAATACGGACCATAGGTGGTTTACCTACTACGATGTGAATATCAGAGGCACCTTTCTGAACAGCTTTTGTTAGGATTTCAAATATTTCCATGATTTTTACTCCCTTAACATCAATAAAAAAAAGGTTTATTTCAGATTTATATAATATACTATAAAAAAGATACAATTGCAAGAAACTTATGCTATTATATACTTAATTCTTTTTTTTGAGAATAGCATTTATTTTTTTTGTTGCTGTTTCTAATCCATCTTTTACATTCGTTTTTCCTAACCAAATCAGATCAAGTTGTCGTTGTAATATAGATTCTACTTCATTGTATTGTTCTAAATTAGGTGGTATTATACCATATTCAATTGCATCGATTAGAACTTTAGTGTTATATCCTTTTTTCATTTTAATAAATTTTTTCCCTGCTGATATTAAAGAGGGTTGTTTATCAAGTCTTTCAGCCATAATGAGTTGCTGTTTTTCACTTAATAAAAATTCAAGAAATTTAAATGAAATCTCTTTATTTTTTGTACGACTTGAAATAGCATAATTTTCCATTCCTAACATTGTTGCTCGTTTCTTGTTTTTTGGTAAAGGAGCAATATCCCACTCGAATTTTTTCTCTGTTTTTAGGTTTTGAATTTCCCATACACCTGATAAAAACATTCCTACTTTTCCTACCCTGAACATTTCTACATTGGTTTTGCTTTCAATCGGTAATGCTAATGGTGTTACATTGTACTTAAATTTTAGATCAACTAAAAACTGTATTGCTTCAATTGTATTTTTGTCATTGAGTAGACAAATATTGTTTTTTAAATCATATGTTTTGCCATCATTTTGCCAGATCCAAGGATAAATTCTTGAGCCCCAAAAATCAATAAAATAGCCATATTGTTCAATTAATCCTTCACTATTCCTTTTTGTTAATTTTATAGATGCATCAAGAAACTCCTTCCATGTCCAAGTATAATCAGGGTACGGTAGTTTTTCTTTATCAAATAATGTTTTATTATAAAACAGAATATAAACTGAAGTATATCTCGGTAAAGAGTAAAGTATATCCTTATATTTACATCCTTCAATAACTTTTGGATAGAAATCAGATATTTTTAATATTTTACTTTTATTAATCATATCATCAAGTGGTAATAACATCCCTTTTGCTGCAAATTGGATAAAGAAAGCTCCGTGAATTGACATTACATCAGGGGGTGTTCCAGCAGTAAACATTATTTGTAATTTACGCATAGCATTTGCACTGGGAACATTTATGTATTGGATTTCTATATCTGGATAAATTTTCTGGAATTCTTGAATTAATTCTTGATTAATTTTATATTCATTAAACGGGACCCATGTAAAAAATGTTATTTTTTGTTTTGTATAAGTATTTTGGACAAAGATCAGAGTAAGAAAATAAATTATAAATATTTTTTTATCCATTTTTAAAATATTTCTGATAGATATTCTTGTATTTCAGAACAGTTGTTTCAATATTAAAATTATTTTTGATTATTTCATATGTATTTTGTGTAAGATTCTTATATCCTGAATTAATGAGAGATTCAACAGCATTCGCTAACTCATATGCATCACCAGGTTTAACAAGAATACCGTTTACTCCGTTCTTTATTATTTCAGGTATCCCACCAACATTTGATGCAATAACAGGTTTATTTAATGCTAATGCTTCAATTATATTCATACCGAGCCCTTCTTCAAAGGAGGGCGTTAATACAATATCAATTGCGGATAATATTTCAATAATGTTATCATAAAAATCAGTAAATATAACATCTTGTTCTAAATTGAGATTAGTAATAAGTTTGACTAATTCATTTTTGATTTTTTTTGGACCTGTTCCAACTATAAGTAAACATACATCATATTTTTTTTGTTTGAGTAAATATAATGATTGAATGGCAACTTTATGCCCTTTGATCCTATCTAATCTACCAATAATGCCAAGTACGGTTTTATTAAATATTTTATATTCTTTTCTTTTCTGTGTCCTTATTTTCTCTATATTGATACCAGAAAATTCTTTTAAATCTATACCATCATATATGACTTCAATGTTTAAATTTTTACCATAGTCCGCTATCATTACATCCTTTATATAATTGGATATTGTTATAATTAAATCAACAGAATTGTAAAGGAGACGATTGATGAGTTTTTTTATTCCCTTTTTACGAAATGGGACATTCCTTGTAATAATAATTTTTATTCCTATCAATTTTGCTGCAATTAGTCCAAGCCAGTAAAATTTAGGTGAGTTTATATCAATTAGTTGTATCTTTTCTTTTTTTAATATTAGAATTATCCGTATTAATGAGATAAGACCAAATTGTGTTATCGGTTTTAATTCATGAACAGAAATATTTATTTTTTTTGCTCTTATCGCTATCTGACTACCAGGTAAACAAATAATGTGTATATTATAATTACAGTTTTTCAGTTCACGACATAGAAGATATAATCTTTTTGCACCCCCAGACCAATGTGGTGTAGCATCAAAAAAAGCAAGATTCATAATCTTGTTTTATTTTCTAATGTGAATTTCCTTTATTTATAACATTTTTTTTATCGAAGGAAAATAGAAGTCCTGCTAAAAACCAGAACATATATGCTGTTTCTGCTCTCAATGGGTAATCAAGAAGTCCATGTACAGAAAAGTCTACTATAACTCCGAGTATACCCCATGTTAGTGTTTTTTCCCAAAAATTAAAATTATTTTTTAAAATAAGAATTATTCTTTTAAATATAGTGAATAATATGGTTAAAAACACAATTAATCCAAAAATACCTGTTTCCTGTATCAATCCAATATAAACATTATGTGTATGAAAATGTATTCCTCGAACATCAAATACTCTTTTACCGAATTCATCAAGTATTTTTCTTGCCTTTAAGTTTGTTGTATAATGTGTATAGAACTCATTTTGAAAAGTATCTTGTCCCCAACCGAATATTGGTTTCTTTTTAATCATATCAATTGTACTTTCCCATACAAACATTCTCTCTATATCTGGTTTCTTGATCGAATTGATTATTCTGTTTCTACTTTGCGGAACCAGAAATATCAGTAAAATAAATATTAGCGGAAAAATTAATAACTTTTTATTTTTGCTTATACCCATTATTATTAATCCACATATTACACCTAACCATGCACCACGTGTAAATGTTAATATTAGGCAAATTGATATAACTGATATACCAAAAATATAAAAATAAAAAGTTTTATTTTTTATTCTGAAATAGTAATAAATAACTGCAAGACATAATGGATATACCATCCCAAGCATACCACCAAGTGCATTCCAATGTCCTAATGTTCCTCTAATACGTTGTATAGGACTGAAAGGGGTAGATTTTTCTATTCTTAATGGGTCAATACCAGTTAAATATTGAACTATACCATAAATAGATTCGATAATAGCAAATATAATGATAATCTCTATAACTTTTTTTCTAAAATTGTTTTCTGGGTCATTCTCAGATGCATATAGTATTATAAAAAACATTGCTAATTCACCTAAAAATGAACGATATCTGTAGAAACTTGATAATGGATTTACAGATAAAATGGTTGAGATAAAAGTAATTATAGCAAAAATAACAATTAGTAATGATATCACTGTTATATTACGTTCTTTTGTTATAAGTTTACTTTTTGATATAATGTAAATTATTGATCCTATTAAACCTAATACTAATCCAAATGCCATACCTGTAATAGAAGTTACAGCAGATATGGCATATATTACTATACCTAACCGTAAAAATTTCTGGTTTAAAGATAATGATAAAAAATTAGAGAATAACGTCTTTTTATTGTTCATATTTCAATATAGTTATTTATTGCAGTCAATATATCATCAACAGTTATTTTTTCCATACATGGTGTCAAAAAACTTTTTTTTGTTTTTGGACATATTTTTTTATAACAAGGACTGCAATTCAGTTTTTTATAAATAATTTTTTGCCTTTCTTTATCAAAAGGTCCGTATTTTTCAGGATCAGTTGAACCGAATAAACATACTGAGTTTACATTGCAGGCTATTGATATATAGAAACCACCTGAGTCAGAACCGATAAATAATATACTATTTTTTATCAATTCTGCGTATTGCTTCAGATTTAATTCAGTTAAAATAATCAGATGCCTATTTGTGTATTTGATTATTTCCGATATTATAGTATCTGATTTTGTTCCTGTTAGTATAACTGAATATCCTTTCTCAGATAATTTGTTTATAACCTGTGCATATTTTTCTGGTTGCCATAATTTAGATGGTCTTGTTGACCCAGGACTTATTAAAACAATTTTTTTTGGTTCAAGTTTATATCTAAATAATAAGTCAGTAATATATTTTTTTTCTAATTCATCTGTATAAATTTCAAGTTTATACAATTCAGAAAAAAATGGATATTTTTCGTTCAAAGATAGATTTATAACTTCAACGCATTCCTGTCGATAAGGTCTCTTTATATCAGGTTTAATTGATTTTGTTAAAAATAAATTTATAAATCCTGAACCTACTCCAAAACGATATTTTGAGTTGGATAAATAAGATAACAAAACATAAAATAATGTTGTTCTAAATAAAAAAACATAATCGGGAGAATAACTTATTACTTTTCTTATTAAACTAATTCTATCAGATATTTTTAATTTTTTATTTCTTATAATTATATTATCTATATTTGGATTTTTTTCTAAAATTTCTTTTCCTTGCTGTGTCGTTATAACATTGATTTCTGATTCGGGATACAATTTTTTAAGTATTCTTAAACTAGGTGTTATCATTAATATATCACCTATATAATTAGGTCCAATGACTAATATTTTTAATTTTCTCATATACTTCTTCAACAGTGATCTGTTTCATACATATATTGTTTTTACAATTAGGTTTTGTTCCGCAAGGACTACATTCCAGTTTTTTCCAAATAAAAGTAGAATTTTTATTATATGGTCCTAATTGTTCTGGGTTACTCGGTCCATAAAGTCCTATTGTTGGAACATTTAATGCTGCTGCTATATGTAATGGTCCAGTATCATTCCCTATAAATATAGAACAAAATTTAATCAAAGCACACAATTGTTTTAAACTTGTTTTGTTTATAGCATTGATTACATTATTCTTATTTCTTATTAATTCTATTATTTTTTCTGCAATGTTTATATCTTTTTCTGTCCCGAATATAATAATATAACAATCATAAGTTTCAATAAGTTTATTAGCAATTGAAGCGAATTTTTCAGGTTCCCACATTTTTTGTTTTATCCCTGCTGACGGAGATATACCAACCAGATTTTTTTTAAAATTATATCTATTTTTACTTAAAAAACTTTTTGCATATTGTTCATCACCAGGAGATATATTTATTGGGAACAGTTTACTATTAGGTTCATAACCAAGAAACCTGATAATTGTAAGATTCCTTTCAATAGCATGTTGGCTTTTAGAATAAGGTCCAACTTCTTTTATAAATAAATAACTTAATTCTTTTAATCCCGGAACCCCTAATTTGTATTTTGCACCTGAATAAAATGAAATAAGAGCTGTTCTTGCAAGACCTTGTAGATCAATCACAAGATCAAAATGTTTATCTCGTATATATTTCATCATATTAATAAATTCTATTGGCCCAGAATATCTATTCCATAAAATTATCTCATTTAAATATTGATTTCCATAAAGGATCTCAGCAAAATGTGTAAATATCACCCAAGCAATATAACTTTCAGGATAAAGTTTTCTTAATTCGACAAGTGTCGGTAATGAATGAATTATATCACCTAATGAACTTGGTTTAATTATTAATATTTTATTTATTTCGTTTAATTTCATTTTTCTATTTTGGTATTAACTACCAGAACATATCTACCTTCTTTGACAAGTTCTGTTGTATTATTCCTGTAAACATGATATAGGTTATTGTAATCTTCTTTTCTAAAAAAGCAGTATTGTATTTCTGGATTAGTAATGAATTTCTCTGCTAATTCTCTGTTACTCTTTAGTTCAGGGAAAACAATCCCTCTATCTATATACCATGGAACTAATGCTGCAAAATCCCAAAAATCTAATTTATAAATATAAATATATTTTTCTTTCGGAACAATGGATTTTACTTTTGTTGCCATTGATTTGAATTCAGGATTCCTTATTTTTTCAAATTGCACAGGTGTGAAAAATGTTAGAATAATAATTATCAATAACAATATTATTGAACTTATAACATACTTCATTTTTGTTGATTCGGTTTTTATATGTGTTTCAAGATAATATCCACATACTACACACCACGCTGGCCAGAATAATAATAAATAATAGTTATCTTTATAGCCAGGAATACTAAATCCTATCCAAACACATGCAATCCAAATAAATAGTATAAGTAGTTCTTTATGTGCTATTGTGACATTTATTGAAGATAAAAACCAGAAATTATTGTTTTCAGTTAAATTGTATGATGATTTATAATTAAAATTAATTTTTATTAGTTTATAAATAAAATATACTCCAAGTAATCCCCAAGGTAAATAATATGAAACTATTACTGGAACATAATAGAAATAACTAAGAAATTTTGTTATTATATTGAATTTAATGTCGCGTCCTGCTAATGACCACAATATTTGGTTCAATATAAATTTATTATAAAATTTTCCTTCTTCGTATATCAGTTGCGGTACAATCCATAATAATGGAACAAATGAACCGTATACAAATCCACGCCACAACCATATATCTTTCAATAATTTCCATTTTTCAGAAAGAATAATATATAATATTACAATACAGTATGAAACATAACCAGGAGGCCCTTTTGAAAGAAAGGCTAATCCTGATGAAATACCGAATAGAAGAAAATACTTATTATTATATTTTTCACCTAAAATAAAAAAAATCATTGCTAATGTACTGAAGAATATCAATATCGTTTCAAGTTCACAACCACGTGCATGTTTATAAAAGAATTGTGTTGTTACTATAACAAAACCAGAGAAATAAGCTGTCTGTTTACCAAATAATAAATATCCTAACCAGATTGTGAGTATAATAACTCCTACCCCAAAAAATGATGAAACTGATTTTGCGGTAAAATCATTTATCCCGAATAATTTAAATGTTATAGCAGTTAGATAGAAAAAGAGAGGGGGAAATTGATAAAAATCTTTATAAGGTTCACAACCATAACAGTGTAGTGTTAACCAATCATTTGTTCGTAATATTTCTCTTGAGACCCCTGCATGTAATGCTGAACCAAGTGGCGGTAAATCAACATCACCTAATTTAGCAAACATTCCGAATATAGAAATAAGTATCAATATAATAATCTGAAATTTAAAGTTAAAAAGAATTTTTTTCATTGTAATTTTAATATTTTTTTTGTTGCTTCCAAAACATCATCTACTTTAATTAATTTCATACAATCCATTTTCTTACAGTTACGTTCTTTACAAGGTGCACAGTAAACTTCTTTTCTAACAATAATAAAATTGTTACCGAATGGACCTGTGCGACCAGGATTAGTCGGGCCTATTATACCTACAACAGGGATGCCTGAAATACATGCTAAATGCATTGGACCTGCCTCATTGCCAATAAATAGTTTTGATTTAGATAAAAGTATAAATAGTTGTTTTAAAGTTAATTTATTTGATAAATTATATGATTTTTGGGACATATTACTCATAATTTTTTCTATTATTCCTTTTTCTTCTGAACCACTTGCTGGACCACCGATAAATATTATATCAAACTTGTATTCATATATCAACCTGTCTGATAATTCAGCAAATCGTTCTGGAAACCATCTTCGGGAACGCCAGCCACCACCAGGAAAAATTATTACTAGATTATTAAAATTTAAATTCATATTATTTATTAGATTATTAATATAAATTTTATCCGATTCGGTAGTTTCTATAAAGAATTTTTTTATTTTTATTCCATTTAAGTAATCAATTACTGCTAAATGTCTATCAATACAATGTTTTCTATTTTCATCAGTAGAATGAATTTCTTTAGAAAATAACCAACTCAATTCTTTCATTCCATAACTACTTGTTGATGCTAATTTGTATTTTGAATTTGTAAGTAAAACAATGAATGCGGATTTTGCTAAACCGTGTAAATCAATTGTTAAATCAAATTTCTTTTCTCTTAATATTTTTTTTAAATCAAAAATCGTTTTAAATATCTTTTTTATTTTCAGTTCTTTTAAATCTTTTTTCATTGACTTAAACGGAATAATAATTATATCGTTAAGATCAGGATTGCCACTAATAAGTTCTTTACATCTTTCATCAATAGCCCATGATATATAAGCATCAGGATACATTTTTCTTAAACTTGCTAAAACAGGTAGAGAAAATATCACATCTCCTAATCTGCTTGGCTGTATTATAAGTATACGATTAAAATTATATTTTAATAAATTTTTTATATGATACATATTTTTTTCTGTTACTCCACGCATAGACATAACTACTGATTTTGCTTTTTTACCTTTCATATTAGCAAGTTGTTCATTTTTTATGTAAAAAACAATGTTTTTTGATAATTCGTCACTGCTGTTTACAATAACAGCACTATCAGTTGCTTTTAATAAATTAGCAGGTTCACTGAAACTCTCCATATGGGGACCAAACATAACTAATTTTGATAACATTGCTGGTTCAATTATATTCTGTCCACCAGTACGAACCAAACTACCGCCAACAAAAATGATATCTGCTATAGAATATGCATTAATAAGTTCTCCGTATGTATCAAGAATAATACAATCAAAATTAGAATTAGTTGATTTGAGTTTTGTCTTTAATGTATATTTTATATCTTTTGATTGAATTAATTTCTCTATTATCCCTGTACGGTTAAGATGTCTCGGTGCAATTATCATTTTAAGATTTAAATTGTAACCAAATAATTCTTTTCTTGCTTTTTCATAAGCATTAACAATTTTCTCTTCTTCTCCTTCACGAATGCTACCTGCAACAAAAATTTTATCATTTGGATTGAACCCGAAGTCTGATTTTGTTATTGAAAATTCTTGTATCTCTTTTATAATATCATATTTCATATTTCCTGTAACAAAAACTTTCGTTTTTTCTGCTCCAAGATTGATAATCCTGGTTCTATCGTTTTCTTCACGCATGAGAAATAAATCAATATTTTTAAGTATTTTTTTTATAAAAAACTTAAAAAATTTATATTTACTATAACTTTTTGATGAAATTCTACCGTTTATAACCATTATCTTTGTATAGTTTTTATTTGTATACCTTATTAAATTAGGCCAGAGCTCTGTCTCAACTAATATAAGTAATACAGGGTCCAGTCTTTTTACTATCCTATTTATAATGAAAGAAATATCAAAAGGAAAATAAAATATTTTTTCAACAGGTAAATTTGACTCATTTGCAACTTTTTTACCTGTTGGCGTTATTACACTGAGTACTATTTTATATTCTGGAAATAATTTCACTAATTCAGATATAAAAATTCTTACTATATTTATTTCACCGACTGATGCACAGTGTATCCATATATATTTATTACCAGTCAGAGGTAAATCTATATACCCCAGTCGTTCTAACCATATCTCTTTATTTTGTTTATAGATAATTTTTATCAGTATGTAAGGTAAAAAGAATAAAGTTATTCCTGTAATAAGAATATCGTAAATTAGAAACATAAAAATAATCCTTTAAAAAACTATTATACTAAAATATTTTGTTATAAACAAAAAATTGTATTTGAAAAAAATTTATTGATAGTTTGATTAATTGCTTATTTTAAGTTATAATTAAATGAATATGAAAAAATAAGAATTATCAATAAATGTTAATTGTTATTAAATTGACATCTATATTGTTTTTTTGTATCGTTAATAAATAGGAGATATAATTATGGTAAAAACAATAAGTGAAATAAATGAAAAGATAAGAAAAGGACAGGCTGTTGTTGTTACAGCCGAAGAAATGATAGAAATCGTAGAAGAGAAAGGGGTAAAAAAAGCTGCTAAAGAAATAGATATTGTAACTACAGGAACTTTCGGTCCAATGTGTTCAAGTGGTGTATTCCTTAATTTAGGACATACAAAACCAAGAATAAAAATTGGTGGTGGAACATGTTATTTAAATGATGTGCCCGCATACTGTGGATTAGCAGCTGTTGATATTTATATTGGTGCTTCTGCGTTACCTGAAGATGATCCCAGAAATAAAATATATCCAGGTGAATTTAGGTATGGAGGTGGTCATGTTATTGAGGACCTTGTTGCAGGGAAAGATATAAAATTAGTTGCTAATACTTATGGAACAGATTGTTATCCAAGAAAAAAACTTGAAACATTAATAAATATAAAAGATTTAAATGAAACAATTCTTTTTAATCCAAGAAATGCTTATCAGAATTATAATGTCGCTGTTAATATAAGTAATAGAACCTTGTATACTTATATGGGTGTCTTGAAACCTAAACTTGGAAACGCTAATTATTGTAGTGCTGGACAATTATCACCACTAATAAAAGATCCGTTTTATAGAACTATCGGTGTAGGAACAAAAATATTTTTAGGAGGAGGAATAGGTTATGTTGCCTGGTATGGAACACAACATAATCCAACTGTTAAAAGGAAATCTAATGGAGTTCCTTGTGTTCCTGCTGGTACTATTGCTGTTATAGGCAATTTGAAAAATATGAAACCTGAATGGTTACGTGGAACAAGTATGCTCGGATACGGTGTGTCATTAACAGTGGGTATTGGTATACCAATACCAATACTTGATGAGGAAATAGCAAAATTTACTGCTGTTAAAGATGAAGAAATATTTACATCTGTTATTGATTATAGTAAATCATATCCTAATGTTATTTCTGGTTCATTAGGTGAAGTAAACTATGCACAATTAAAAAGTGGAAAAATTGTTGTTCAAGGGAAAGAAGTTCCAACTGGGTCTTTATCAAGTTATTCAAAAGCAAAAGAAATATCAGAAATTCTTAAGGACTGGATCATTAAAAAACAATTTCTATTAACAGAACCAGTTATGCCATTACCAGGTGTTGAGTCAGGTTTGAGTTTTAAGTTCCTAAAAGAACGTCCTATTAAATAACGGTTTATGTTCAGAGGATATTATTTTATCACTGATGGAATATTGAGTAAATCAGGAAATATAAGTGATGTAAAAAATGCTATTTTGGCAGGTGTTACTGTGATTCAATATAGAAATAAAACTGCAACAACAAAAGAAATGTATAAAGAGGCATTAATGTTGAGAAAAATATGTAAAAAAGTTTTGTTTTTAATTAATGATAGAGTTGATATCGCTGTCGCTGTTAATGCTGATGGTGTTCATATAGGACAAGATGATTTACCATATCCGGTTGTAAGGAAAATTATTGGTAAAAATAAAATTATTGGTTTGAGTGTCCACAATGTTGAAGAAGCAATAGAAGCACAGAATTATGGTGCTGATTATATTAGTGTCGGACCAATTTTTTATACTGAAACTAAATTCGATATAAAAAAACCTGTTGGCGTGAATATGATAAAAAATATAAAAAAAGTTGTTTCTGTTCCTGTTGTAGCAATAGGAGGAATAAATTTATCTAATGTTGAGTCCGTGTTAAAAGCAGGTGCTGATATGGTATGTTCTATTTCTGCTGTTGTTAAAAAAAACGATGTTAAGTCAGAAATAGAAAAATACCAGAATTTATTCCAAAAATATTTTTAATTTATTCATGAATTATCATTTTTTCAATATTGACAATCATTGTTTTTTTATATATAATTTCACAGTAATTGTTTAAAATGTTATAATAAGTTGAAAAAATATGGATGTAAAAACATTTTATAAAATCAGTTATGGATTATATATAGTGTGTTCAAAAATAGATACAAGATATAATGGACAGATTGTTAACACTGTATTTCAGGTAACATCTGAACCACCAACAATTGCTGTTAGTATAAATAACAAAAACCTAACTTATGAATATATTAATAATAGTAAAGTGTTTACTGTGTCAATTTTATCTAAGAATACTGATATGAAATTAATCGGTAATTTCGGATTTAAATCTGGAAGAGAGATTAACAAATTTAATAATGTTAATTATAAAATTGGAGTGACCGGTGTTCCCATTATTATTGATGATGTTATTGGATATATTGAAGCGGAACTTATTAATAGTTTGAACTTAGGTTCACATACAGTTTTTATAGGTAAAGTTATTTCAGCCGAAATACTCAAAGAAGATGAACCCATGACATATGCTTATTACCATAATATTAAAAAAGGAATCTCACCCGAAAATGCACCTACATATATTAAAAAAGAAGTTAAAGAAACAACAACAAAATCAGAAAGATATGTATGTAGTGTTTGTGGATACATTTATGACCCAGAATTAGGTGACCCTGATTCGGGAATAAAACCTGGAACACCTTTTGAACTGTTACCTGAGACATGGGTGTGTCCAGTATGCGGTGTAGGTAAAGATAAATTTGTTAAGGAAACATAAATAAAAATATTTTAGAAGGAGAAATATATGCAAATTGCAAAAATTGATGAAATAAAAGAATTCAGTAAAGAAAAATTTTTTAAAAAAGTACCACTTGAAACAGAAAAAATTGTTTTCAATACATTTTTCTTTGCTCCAAGACAGATTTTACCGTTTCATAAACATCCTCAGACAGATGAATTATTCTATATTATTGAAGGAACAGGTGAATTTACTGTCGGTAATGAACAAATAATTGTTAGTAAATTTTCAGCCGTATATGGTCCATCAAATATTTTTCATGGTATTGTTAATTCAGGAGATAGTAATCTTATTATGATTTCTGTCCAGGGTCCTAAACCCGTTGAAACAATCTACGCTGAAAATTCAACTGTAATCTGTCCTGTATGTAAACAAGAAGTTATACTTAAATCAGATATTAAAGAGGGCGATAAAATTGTCTGTCCGCGTTGTCAGGCAAAATTGAAAATAACTAAATCAGAAGAAAATGGTAAATGGTTAGCAATACAATAATAATTTTAGATTGGAATAAAATTATATGACAGCAATAAAAATTAATGATAATATTTATTGGGTTGGTGCTATTGACTGGAATGTAAGGAATTTTCACGGATATACTTATTCAACTTTAAGAGGGACAACATATAATGCATACCTGATTATTGATGATAAAATTGTTCTTGTTGATACTGTATATGGACCTTTCGCTAATGTTATGATTGATAATATTAAAGGTATAATTCCACCTGAAAAAATTGATTATATTATTGTGAATCATGTTGAAACAGACCATTCTGGTGCATTACCTAATATATTGGAATTATGTCCTAAAGCAAAAATATACTGTAGTGCTAAATGTAAAGATGGCTTATATAAAAATTATTATGGTAACTGGGATTATCAGATTGTCAAAACAGGTGATAAATTAAATATTGGTAAAAAGACACTATCTTTTATTGAAGCACCAATGATCCATTGGCCTGATAGTATGTTTACATATATTGTTGAAGATGGAATATTGATGCCGAATGATGCTTTTGGACAACACTTAGCTAGTTCACAGAGATTTGATGATGAAGTTCAAGAATATGAATTGATGGATGAAGCGAAAAAATATTATGCCAATATACTTTTTCCTTTAGGAACAATAATTTTGAGGAAAATAGAAGAGATACAAAAACTTAATATACCCATAAAAGTTATTGCACCAAGTCATGGAATTATCTGGCGTAAGGAACCAATGAAAATTATTAATACATATATCTCTTGGTCAAAAAATGAGACAAAAAAGAAAATAGTTGTTGTTTATGAAACAATGTGGAATTCAACAGAAAAAATGGCTAAAAAAATTGTTGAAGGAATAACTGATGCTGGAGTTGAAGTCAAATGTTATGATATCAATAAATCTGATAGAACAGAAATTGTTAAAGAGATGCTTGATGCAAAAGGTTATGTTTTTGGTTCTTCAACTCACGATAATGATATGTTGCCTACAATAGCAGGATTCCTTGAATTCTTGAAAGGATTGAAACCGAAAAATAGAATAGCATGTGTATTCGGTTCATATGGATGGGCTGGTGGTGCTGTTAATTCAATAGAAAAAATTGTCAAAGAAGCAGGTATTGAAATCGTCCAACCTGCTATTTCAGTAAAGTTTGTTCCAGATGAAGTAGAGTTAAAAAATTGTTATGAATTTGGTAGAGAATTTGCTAAAAAATGTTAGAATTGGAGGTAATTAGATGCCTTTTTATTCAGAAAAAGTAATGGACCATTTTAAAAATCCAAGAAATGTCGGCGAGATAAAAGATGCTGATGGAATAGGAGAAGTGGGAAACCCAGTGTGTGGGGATATAATGACATTTTATATTAAGGTGAAGGATAATAGATTGGTTGATATAAAATTTAAGACTTTTGGATGCGGAGCAGCAATTGCTGTTTCTTCAATGGTAAGTGAGATGGCAATGAATAAAACTATTGAAGAAGCAATGAATATAACAAATGAACTTGTTGCAAAAGAAATCGGTGGGTTACCACCAAATAAGATGCATTGTTCAAATTTAGGTGCAGATGCTTTACATAAAGCAATAGAAGATTATAAAAAGAAACAAGGGAAAAAATGAAAAATATGAAATCAAAAACTCAAACAAAAAAATGTAAATGTCCATTTTGTGATAATGAACTAAAATTAAATTGTTTTGAACCCATATTTTGTGAGCCATGTAATATTGAATTTGTAATATGTAAGAAATGCGGAAAACTGTATAATAAAAAATTGAAAAAATGTCCTGAATGTAAAGAATAATACTATTTCAACTGAAAGGGGGATAATAATATATGAAAAAAATAAAAGGGACTAAAACAGAGAAAAATCTATTAGCAGCATTTGCTGGTGAATCGCAAGCAAGAAACAGATATACATTTTTTTCATCAATAGCAAAAAAGGAAGGTTATGAACAAATTTCAGCTATATTTACCGAAACTGCTGATAATGAAAAAGAGCACGCTAAACTATTTTTTAAATTATTAGAAGGTGGTGAAGTAGAAATAACATCTGGATTTCCTGCTGGTATAATAGGAGATACTAAAACCAATCTTCAACAAGCAGCAGCAGGTGAAAATTTTGAACATACAAAACTTTATCCACAATTTGCATCAGATGCAGAAAAGGAAGGTTACACTAATATAGCAGAGGTATTTAAAAATGTTGCAAAAGTTGAAGTTCATCATGAACAGAGATATTTAATGTTACTTGAGAATATTAAGAATAATACTGTGTTCAAAAAGGATAAAGTTGTTAAATGGAAATGTAGAAATTGTGGTTATGTTTTTGAAGGGAAAGAAGTCCCAGAAAAATGTCCAGTATGTGCACATCCTAGAGCGTTTTTTGAACTATTATGTGATAATTTTTGATTAAAAATATCGTGATTATTTATAAATTTGTTTGAAATTTCTGCCTGTAATTATTTCTATAAACAATTAATTTACTTAATAATTTTTAATCACCATTTTTTATACACCACACTCAAAAATATTTCATTTATTATTTAAAATTTTTTTTCTTATTTTATAATAGTAAAAATTTTTATTGATTGGTTTGGTAAAATGACTGAAAAGGAACTTAAATTGTTATACAGAAATAAAAAAAATTCTATAATAAAAAGATTAAAAGAGTTTGAGAAAGTTGGAAAAAATTGCTCACGAAAAGAAATTTTTGCAGAATTATGTTTTTGTCTTTTAACACCACAATCAAAAGCAGAATTATGTGGAGATACTATCAATTTGCTTGTTAAAAATAAATTTCTATTCAATGGAACAGAAAAACAAATAAGAAGTTGTCTAAGTAATGTAAGATTTGGAACTTGTGATACACCAGGATGTAATAAAGCATACTATATTGTAAATGCAAGAAAATTTATCAATGAAATTTTAGAACTAATAAAAAAATATGACAGTTACCGTGTAAGAGAATGGCTTGTAGAGAATATTAAAGGAATGGGTTATAAAGAAGCAAGCCATTTTTTAAGAAATATTGGGCTCGGTAAGAATATTGCTATACTTGATAGACATATTTTAAAGAATATAAAACAATTAAAGGTAATAAATAAAATACCGAGAACACTTACAAAAAGTAAATATCTGGAAATTGAAAATAGATTAAATCAGTTTTCAAAAAAAGTTAATATACCTATCTCACATTTAGATTTGCTCTTCTGGTCAAAAGAGACAGGTAAAATATACAAATAGTCTTCTTCTATCGTATAACTGTGAATTTACCGGTTCCTTTCTCAATTGGACTTTCGTATGTGTATAAATATATTCCACTTATTACATAGTCATCAGTAAGATTTTTTCCATCCCAGGTTATCTTTGCTTCATTTTCTTTTTCTGATTGTATAAGATTTGGATAAGAGTGTAATATTTTCACAAGTTCTCCTGATAATGTATATATTTGTATTGTTGTTTTACCTGGAATAATACCATTACCAAAAAATGTTAATAATCCTTTATCTGGATTGTAAGGATTAGGTTTAGTAAGTACACATGTGATTACTAATTTAACAGTAACTATTGCAGTACCACCATTTGAGTTTATAGTTATTTCACCAAAATATCCTCCATATGGTTTCTCGAGAGCAATTTCGTCAATTGTTACTGTAACAGTTATAAAATTACCAGTAAATACTTTTGGACTAAATTTTATCCAATTTTTATCTGTTGTTAATACTCCTGATAAAGTTCCTGTTCCAATATTAAGTATATTAAAAGACAATGATAAATCCTCATACTTTCTAGGATACAATATACCGAAATCCAGAATATTATTTGTAATAAAAAGTATTGGTATCATCGGATTAACTTTTATTGTTACTGTTCCTTCTGATAATCCTTCTGAATTTGCAGTTATGATAGCAGTTCCGGTTTCAATTGATACTTTATATAAAATTTTGGCTATTCCATTGATACATTGACAAGGATTATTTCCTATTAATGTCCCAGTCCCATTTAAAGAAAAAGTTATTGTTGCCGTTGAGTTTAGAACTAAATTGTTGTTAGAATCACATACTTTAGCAGTAATTGTTGAAATACTTATTCCATCAGCAGTAATTGTTTCTGGTATTGCCGATACTAATATTTTTGTTGCTGGTTCTACTGTACCTGTTATGATTGATGGATTTTGTAAATATTCATGCATATGGATATATTTTGGTTTTCCTATTTCTTGGGCATATCCATCTCTTATTGATTGTGGTGTATTGATATTAATCAAAGTATTAGGCCATTCTTCCCAGAACCCGGATTTGTCCCAGGGGTCACTTATATATATAAAACCTTTTATAATATTGTTATATTGAACGATTTTATTGAAATATGGAATGAACCAGTTTTGCCAGTTATTAGAATTATCAGTCCCATTATTTTCAATTGGACATGACTCGCATATCATAACCGGTTTTTTATGTATAGTAGCAGAACTGATAAAAATATCAGAATTATTTATCTGATCAATAGTGAAATAATTTATTCCCCACCAGTCAACGTATTGGTCACCAGGATAAAATTCCATATAATT
>Ga0078972_1005024_pt2 | contig 21927 bp, 18 predicted proteins | sample YelNatPaOPGAMG01_FD_67568 | JGI IMG/M metagenome (GOLD analysis project Ga0078972, IMG submission 67568) | Hot spring thermophilic microbial communities from Obsidian Pool, Yellowstone National Park, USA - OP-RAMG-01 (SPADES assembly) (version 2) | ecosystem: Environmental > Aquatic > Thermal...
CTTTTATTCTCGATAGTGCATGATAACTCGCAGCGCATCCGCGCCGAACGAGAACTCCAAGCCCTCACACAGAAACTAGAACTACAGGTTCAGGAGCGTACTCGCAGCCTCGAAGAACAGACCCGCCGCCTGCAGGAATTGAACAAGGAATACGAAGCATTTGCGTATTCCATTTCGCATGACCTTCGTGCCCCCTTGCGCGCAATCGCCGGCTTTTCGGCCATTCTCGGCGAATCCTTGCAAGAGCAAGGCATCATCAAGCCCGCTCTGGATAAAAAAAGCACAGGCACGGAAGCGAAGGCCTCTCCATCGCCTGATTTAGCCCATATTCTCGATCGCATTCAGTCAAACGTCTCCCGCATGCAACATCTCATCGACGACATGCTCATGCTTTCGCGCACAGGAACGAGGAAAATGAACCCTCAGCTCATCGATTTGACCCAGATGGCGCGCGAGATCCTGAGCGAGCTGACCGGGCAGCAGAAAGACCGGCATTTCGAATGCACCGTCCAGAACGGGATGACAGCAATCGCCGACCCCGACCTTGCACGAATTCTCCTTGTCAACCTGATTTCAAATGCCGTAAAATTCACGAAAGATCGCGATATAGCGCACATCGAAGTTGGGGCTGAGTACAAGAGCGATATACCGCGCTTTTTCGTGCGCGACAATGGTGCTGGATTCGATACTGCAGCAGCCGGGGCTCGACTGTTTGCCGCATTCCAGCGCTTTCATAGCGAAGCAAGCTTCGAAGGAACAGGTATTGGGCTTTCGATTGTCAAAAGGATTGTCGAACGGCACAACGGAAGAGTATCCGTAGAGTCCATGCCGGGTCAGGGCGCAACATTCTATTTCGATTTTGGCGAGGTGAAACAGATATGACGGCAACCACCAGCCACGAGAGCATTCTCATCGTCGAAGACAATCCAGACGATGCAGAGCTTGCAGTCATCGCCCTTGGCCAAAAAGGAATCAGTCTTCCATACCAGATTGCCCGGAACGGCGAAGAGGCGCTGGACATTGCGCTCAAGCGCAAGCATCTACCCGACCAAAAGCCAATAGAACCCGGACTCATTCTCCTCGACTTAAACCTGCCTGACAAAAATGGAATCGAAGTGCTCAAGGAACTTCGCGCTTCGCCGCATACCCGCTACGTGCCGGTGGTCGTGCTCACCACATCGATGCTGGAAGAAGACATGATTCAAAGCTATGAAAACGGCGCAAACAGCTTTGTCAGAAAACCTGTCGATTTTGCGACCTTCCTGCACTATATCGAGCTCATATGCCACTATTGGCTCCATACAAACTTGCGCCCATCTCCAGCGATTTCTCAGAGGTGAACACGTGACGATTACGCCGCAAGAAACCGACCTGAACATTCTCATTGTCGAAGACAGCAGGGATGATGTCGAGCTTCTTATGTTCAGGCTCCGCAAATCATTCAAATCAGTCAGCTATACACATGTCTCCAACCTTGAGCAGTACATCAAAGCGATTCGGCCTGCAGCAGCAAGTCCAGTAAGCCCGCCAGCAAGCCCGCCCTACAATATCGTCATCTCGGACTGGGCTGTGCCTGGCTACGATGGCTTTGTGGCTCTGCAGGTATTGCAGGATGTCGACGACACTATCCCCTTCATCGTGATATCCGGAACGATAGGAGAGGCGACCGCAGTTGCACTCATGAAAGCAGGTGCATATGATTTCGTGCTCAAGGACCAGTCCGCCCACATCCCTTATGTCATCACAAAAGCCCTCGAATGGGCGGATCGGCGCCGGCTCGAACATGAACAGCGCAGGCAGATCGAAATGCAGATCAAAGCCCTCAGCTCGTCGCCAATCGCAATGGCGATACTAGACAATGAGGGGAAGTTCGAATGGATCAATCCTGCGTACGAATGGCTGACAGGCTGGACTCTGGCAGAGCTTAAGGGACATTACCTTTGGGAATTCACAGCCCTTACTTCGCAGAGTAACTGCTTACAGATTTTCGAAGAACTGGAACACAAGGCAGCTCATCAATGCGAAGAAATGGAAACCCGCAAAGACGGGTCGCGATACCATGAATTTAAGCAGCTTGTAAAACTGCTCGATACCACTACTTCTTCACAGCGCTACCTGCTGATTCGTCAAGATATCACTTTTTTAAAAGAGTACCGCACAAGGCTCGAAATCGATGCGGAATTGCCGCAAATACTAGAAAACTGCCAGACACTGCCGGCTCTGTATCGACAGGCTGCGGCATATATCAGACGAACGTTCGATATCGAGCATCTGGGCTTTATACAGCTGGACGAACAGGGAAGGAGCGTTCCGCCATGGTACGGCGACGACATGAGCCAGTCGCCTTCGCTCGGCATAATTCAGGCAACCCGCTTCCCCATCATCGTCAATGGAACGACAAAGGCTCTCTGCGTGGTGGAGTGGAAGCCATCCTTTATGCAGGGGTCAGACATCCTTCTTTCCTATGCCCTCGAAAAATTGGAACAGCCCCTTGCCAGGCTCGAAGCACAGGAAAACGCCAGAGAATGGATGAAGCGGCTTTCTCTGCTCGATGTTTTCAAGGAATATTTCGGGTCGGGACGCAATTTCGGCGCAGCAATGTCGAACGTTATCAGATCGATACGAGAGACATTGGGCGCAGACAGTATCGCCTTGTATCTCGACAATCATGATGGCATGCTTTCCTGTCGCGAATATGATGGATTCAGAACTGACCTCATAAAAGGCGCGATAATCCAGCTTGGCCAGAAAAATGTCGGGTTGGCCGCTGAAGAGCGGCGCATTGTCGCAGCAGAGGATCTAAAGCAGGATTCATCATATGTCCCACAATTCCGCGAGCTCATCGCTCGGGAACAATTTGTCTCGCAATACTGCGTTCCCATCATTCTCTTCAACGAAGTTCGAGCCGTGCTCGAGCTGTTTTTCCGCCATCCATTCAAGCCCGACGAAACATGGCTCGCATTCGCCCAGGCTGCCGCATATCAGACCGGCATCGCTCTCGAATTCCAGAGTGTCATCGAAGAGCTCGATGGCGCATACCAAGAACTGCAGAGAGCCAACGAATCGATCATCGAAGGGTTATCCAGCGCACTCGAATTCCGTGATGAAGAGACCGAAGGCCACACCCTGCGAGTCACCGCACTTTTCATGTCATTCGCTTCGCGCTTCATTACCAATGAAAATGAGCTCAAGCGTCTCCGTATTGGTTCGCTTTTGCACGATATCGGCAAAATCGGCATTCCCGATGCAATTCTCAACAAGCCCGGCCCCCTTACGCCCGAAGAGCGAGCAGTAATGCAGAAGCACCCGCTCATCTCGAAAGAAATTCTGTCGCGAATTCCTTCGCTGAGCGATTGCATCGATATCCCTTTGTATCACCACGAAAAATACGATGGAACCGGCTATCCGTTCGGTCTGAAGGGAGAGGAAATTCCGCTCGCCGCGCGAATATTCGCTGTTATCGATGTATACGAAGCGCTCACAAGCAACAGACCCTACCGCAAGGCCTGGTCAAAAGAAAAAGCAATCGAATATATCCGCGACAATGCCGGCACCCATTTTGACCCGGAGATTGCGCTGCGCTTTATGGAGCTGAACCTCTAGCGACGCATTTCATCTTTCGAGCATTACGCGGATAATCTCAGCATCTGTCGAGCGCATTCCGTTTTTTGCAACAATGCCGACATTGCGGATAGTCTCTTCGACATCGGCGCCAGCAAGGCCTTCGCCATTATGGAATCGCCTGCCTTCATGGAGGCCAAGCTCGAGACCGAGCATTGCCGACTCGAGAGCCGTCGCGATTTTGGCCGCACATGAACTCTTGGCACCATCACAGAGAATGCCGTCGGCTGTTGCGATAGCATTGATAATCACCGAAGAAATCTGCGAATAGTCCGCTCCCTGCAGATACGCGATTCCCGCTGCTGCGCCGACCGCCGCACTGACCGCGCCACAGTACGCGGAAAGCTTGCCGACATATTCCTTCTGTTCGAGTGCGACGAGATTGCTCACTGCAAGCGCCCGAAGAAGCTTGTCTTCATCTGTGCCGAGCATTCGCGCAAATTCGATGACCGGCAAGGATACTGTAAGCCCCTGATTTCCCGATCCCGAATTGATCACCACAGGCATCGGACATCCTGCCATCCGCGCATCGCTGCCTGCAGCCGCCAGAGCCCGAGCTCGCACCCGAACATCCGAAGCATCGCGACAAGACGGCCGTTCTTCTCGACAATCGCAATACCGGTGTGCGTGTGCTCGACGACCACATGTGCAGAAGCCTGAAGAGGAGCGCCAGCTGCTTCCGCTGCGCTTACTGCCTTTTCTTCGAGCGGGCCAAATGCCCAAACCTCGATATACAAACCTTCAATCCCATCTGCAAGCGAAACCTTGCACATCCCTTGCTGCACAAGCCTGCGAACTTCATCCAGCTGGCCGGGATCGAGCGACTGCAGCACTTCCAGTTTTCGTGCCGCATCCCCGCCTACCACACCCGCAACTGCCGCAGCTTCAAGCCCGCGCATTCCTCCAGTGTTCGGTACCGTCACCCCTTTTACATTCTTGACGATATTCGCGCTGACGCGCAGTTCGATTCGCTCAGGCCTTTGGCCAAGCACATCGCGCGCATACGCTGCCGCATAAGCAACTGCAATCGGTTCAGTACAACCCATCGCAGGCACGAGCTCCTCATGCAGAATTGCGCAGTAGGCATGGTAGACTTCAGAAGACAGCATCGCACTCCCCTTTCTTTGTTTATTTTTCTACGCTGGCAAAAACATGGAAACGGCTGCCCGCTTTTCAACCCATGTTGTGCCTTCGCATTTTCTAGCGAATCGAAGGTTCCGTCAATAAAGTTTTTGTTTAGCATATAGCATACCTGAAAAATTTCATTTGACAAATCCAGAAAGCCGTCGTAGAATTTGCGTGTACGTTAACGCGATATGGGCAATCGCGCAGAGGAGAGGGAGAACTTTCGATGACTGTCCGAGGAATTGCAGAAAAGGCTGGAGTCTCGATTGGCACAGTCGACCGCGTGCTGCACGGACGCGGACGTGTTTCTCCAGAGACAAAAGAACGCATTCTTTCCATTGTCAGAGAATCAGGATATACCCCCAACCCTATTGCGCGGCATCTCAAACTCAATAAAAAACATACGTTCGCGATCGTCATGCCGGACCTGGATGAAGACTCTGGCTATTGGCGCATTGCATATTCAGGAGTTCAAAAAGCGCAAAAGGAACTTTCAGCATTCGGCGTCAATATCAAGCGCTTCGAGTTCAACCGCTACAATCGATCTTCCTTTGCAAAAGCAATGGCTGCGTTCGACCCAGGCTTATTTTCAGGACTCCTCATTGCCCCAGTCATCCCTGACGAAAGCTTTTCTTTTCTCAGGCGCATGCCGGCCGACTTCCCTGTCGTCTTCTTCGATGCGCAGATTCCTTCATTCACACCGCTCACGCGCATCGGTCAGAACGCGTATCAGAGCGGCATGCTTGCAGGCCGCTTGCTCGAAGCTTTTTCAAAACGCACAGGGCCGTACATCATCGTCAGCACGCATAGCGAAGATTACCATATCCAAAAAAGAATTGAAGGCTTCCAAGCATATTTTGCCCTTACGCCGTACACAATCGCGCTGCGCGAATGCTTCGATATCGAACACAAGGAAAAGCGTGAATTCTTCGTTAAGCAGCTGCTTTCCGAATTCCCATCGATCGACGGGGTATTTGTCACTAACGCATCGGTACACGGCATTGCGGCAAGAATTAACTCACGGGTGGAAAGTCCGCATGTCGCAATCGTTGGCTATGACCTTGTACCGGAAAACGTGCGCCAGCTGCAAATGGGTACTATCGATTGTATTGTCTCGCAGCGGCAGGATCACCAGGGGTATCAGGGCCTCTACCAGCTGTACAGGAAGGTTGTCCTTGGACAGGAGGTCGAGGCAGAGATCGAAATGCCAATCGATATTTACCTTAAAGAAAACCTGCTGCAGCAGGCGCTTCCTGAACCGCAGAAAATCATATCTTTGCAGGTTCCGGCTATAGCGCCGTCTGCAAAGCTGCAAGGAATATGATTGTGTATTTTTCAATTGTGAATCCAGCCCCCGTAGGGAGGCTTGAAATATTTCAAGGAGGTCTTTATGAAAAAGCTACTTTTGGTAGTCTTGGTGCTTTCGCTGCTTGTACCGATAGCGGTATTCGGGCAGGGAGCAAAAAAGCCGGTCTTTGTCATGGTGCCAAAAGGGGTACATCCCTATTATGAGCCATGCTACGAAGGCTTCAAAGCTGCTGCAGCCAAGTATGGAGTGACAGTCCAGAAAGTCGATCCGCAGAAATTCGAACTGCCGCTTCAAGTCAAGGTCATCGAAGACTTGATCGCACAGAGAGTCGATGGCATCGCGATTTCGGCACTCGATGATGCAGGTCTCGTGCCAGTCATCGCCGATGCGATGAAAGCAGGAATCAAGGTCATCACCTTTGATGCGCCTGCACCCTCGAGCGCCGCGCTCACCTACATCGGCACCGACAATGAGACAGCCGGCTATGAGGCTGGCAAGAAGATGGCCGAGCTGATGAACAAAGAAGGTGAGATCATCATCCTGCAGGGCGGACTCGGTGCAGCGAACCTCAACCTGCGCACAAAAGGCTTCAAGCGCGCACTTGCTGAAGTTGCTCCGAAAATCAAAGTACTCGATGTCGTCGATGTGCAGGGCGATTTCGCTGTCGCTACCAACAAAACCGAGGCCATCCTGCAGACATACCCGAATTTGAAAGCGATTTTTGCGGTTTCTGCGGAAGGAGCACCGGCTGCAGCCAATGTTCTGAGACAGCAGAAAAAATCAGGCAAGATTATCCTTGCCGGATTTGATGATCTCAAAGACACCCTCGAAGGCATCAGAGATGGTACTGTGGCATTCTGCCTTGTCCAGAAGACCTACAAGATGGGGTGGCTGTCAGTCGAGAAACTGCTCGATGCCATGGCTGGCAAACAGATTCCAAAAGTCATCGATACTGGTGTTCTCTTTGTCACAAAAAACAACGTGAATACCTACATGGATGAGATGAAAAAGGAATTCAATCCGTAATTTTATTCATGTATAATGTGCATGCGTGCGGTTGTGCGGGAGGGATAAACCAGAGCCCGCCAATTGCCGCATGCATTAAAAAGAGGATTACATGGCAGCTCAAGAAAAGAAATCTATTCTGACAGCCCTTTTCTCCTACAGAGAATCGGCGATTTTTCTCGCCCTTATCATTCTCATGGCAACCGTAACGATCTTTGCACCGAATTTCATGAGCGGCAGCAACCTTTATCTTGTATCGCGCCAGATTTCGTTCGTCGCAGTGGTCGCTTTTGGTGAGCTTTTCGTTATCCTGACAGGAGGTATCGATTTGTCGGTTGGCTCGGTCATGGGCCTATCCGGCGTCGTTGCCGCTGGAGCGATGGCTGCTGGGCAATCGGTCATTCTGAGCGTGTTGTTGGGACTTGCAACCGGCATATTGCTGGGGCTCATCAACGGCCTTTTGATATCATATGTCAGAATTGCACCTTTTATTGTAACTCTCGGCATGCTTTCCTTTGCCCGGGGCGTCATTCTCATCGTAACCAAGGGCTGGCCGATCACCAATATTCCGAAACCTTTCCTTATCGTCGGCCAGGGTGATTTTTTAAGCCTGCCAATCCCTCTCTGGGTTATGATTGTATTGGCCGCAATCGCTCACTTTCTGCTTTCAAAAACCGCATTCGGAAGACGGACCTACGCGATCGGCGGCAATGAGCAAGCGACATTTCTCTCGGGTATCAACGTAAAGAAAATAAAAGTGTTCTTATATATGATTTCAGGATTGATGGCTTCTGTGGTAGGCATCATTCTTATTGCCCGTTTCAATTCCGCGCAGGCGGATACGGGAACCGGCTGGGAACTCGATGCGATTGCAGCGGCGGTTATCGGCGGCACCTCCCTTTCGGGCGGAAGCGGAAGCATTTTCGGTGTCATCATAGGCGCGGCGATAATGGGTGTTATCCGTAACGGCCTTGTGCTGATGCGCGTATCGCCCTATTGGCAGACTGCAGTCATCGGCATCATCATAGTGCTCGCTGCGGTACTCGACAGAATCAAGAATAAATAATGGAGAAAACCATGTCCGAACCGCTGCTTGCGCTTAAGCATATTTCAAAGAGCTTCCCCGGTGTCAAAGCATTGGACAACATTGATTTCTCTATTCAGAAAGGAGAAGTTGTCGGGCTTTTGGGAGAGAATGGCGCGGGCAAATCCACACTCATGAAAATAATCTCTGGTGTATATACACCCGATTCAGGTGATATTTTTTGGCAAGACAAAAAAATAAAACTCAAATCAATCATGGATGCGCAGGAAAAGGGGATCGCGATCATTTTCCAGGAACTCAACAATTGCCCGAACCTGTCTGCCCTTGAGAACCTTTTTCTGGGCCATGAAATAAGAACCAGCGCCAATCTCATCGATTTCCGCGCGATGAAAAAAAGAGCAAAAGAAATTTTCTCTTATCTCGGTGTGCAGATTCCACTCGAAAAACCGGTGGGCAAGCTTTCCGTTGCCCTTCAGCAGATGATCGAAATCGGCAAAGCACTCCTTGCTGATGCAAAGCTCATCATAATGGACGAACCAACCAGCTCACTCACCGACAAGGAAGTCCAGAAGCTCTTTCAAATCGTCAAAGAACTCAAGGAACACGGCATTGCTGTTATCTTTATTTCGCATAAACTCGAAGAAGTTTTTATTATAACTGACAGAATTGTTGTCCTGCGCGACGGAAAACATGTAGGCGAGCTCAAAACGAGCGAGGCAACACAAGATGAGCTCGTTGCGCTCATGGTCGGGCGCGAAATGCATTCATTCTTTTCGGAGCGAACGAAGGAAGCATCAGACGAGATCATTCTCAAAATTGAGAATTTTTCGGGCCCCCCATACATCCGAGGGGTAAGTTTCCAGCTGCGGAAAGGCGAAATACTCGGGCTGGCCGGGCTTATCGGCGCAGGAAGAACGGAACTCGCATTATTGATGATCGGTGCAGAGCAAAAAACTTCTGGCCATATGATACTGCATGGCAAAGAAATAGATGTCCGTTCTCCCTGGCAGGCAATACAGCACGGCATAGCCTATTTGTCAGAAGACCGCAAAATGAAGTCGCTTATTCTGCAGATGCCTGTGCGGGCAAATATCACAATGGCCATCCATAACGCCGTAAAAGGGGCATTCGGTACGCTGGATCGAAAAAAAGAACTCGAGGTAACAAATTCTTTCATTCGGCTTCTGGACATCAAAACGAGCGGCCCAGAACAAATTGTGAATAACCTTTCGGGCGGCAATCAGCAGAAAGTTGTTCTGGCAAAGTGGCTTGCGACAAAACCGTCGATTCTCATCCTCGACGAACCGACGCGCGGCATCGATGTGCATGCAAAGGCAGAAGTGCACAAGATAATTACCGACCTCGCAGACAGGGGAACGAGCATTATCCTTATTTCTTCCGAACTGCCGGAGATTGTCGCTCTTTCCGATCGTGTGGTTGTCATGCACGAAGGGCAGGTCAAAAGCATCCTCGAAAAAAATGACATCTCTCAGGAAAACATCATGAGCACAGTATTTTCAGCCTAATCGAACGAAGGAGAAACAAGAATGGAAGCAGCGCGCAACCCGCAATATGTCATTGGTATCGATTACGGAACCGATTCGTGCCGCGCAGTGATAACCGATGCGTCGAATGGGCATGAAATGGCCAGCGCAGTTGCCCCCTACCCTCGCTGGGCTGAGGGGCTCTTCTGCGACCCTGCGAAAAACCAGTTTCGTCAACATCCACTCGATTATATCGAGTCGCTGGAAGCCGTGATGCAGAAGCTGGCAGCTCAGACGGGGACAGAGCTTTTGCCGCATGTGAAAGCAATCGCAATCGATACCACGGGCTCGACGCCCTGCCTCGTCACCGAGCATATCGAACCCCTTGCGATGCTTCCGGAGTATTCGAACAATCCCGATGCAATGTTCATTCTCTGGAAAGATCATACCGCGACTGACGAAGCGTTCCAGATCAACGAACTTGCGCGCAAATGGAACATCGATTTTACGATGTACGAAGGCGGCGTGTATTCCTCGGAATGGTTCTGGGCAAAATTGCTGCATATCGCAAAGACTGCGCCCGATGTCATGCGCTCTGGTTTTTCGGCCATCGAGCATTGCGATTGGATGCCAGCTCTGCTTACAGGCGCCCGCTCGCTCTCCCAGGTCAAGCGCAGCCGCTGTGCGATGGGGCACAAGGCGATGTGGCACGAAAGTTTCGGAGGCTACCCGGGTGATGATTTTCTGGCAGCGCTGCATCCCGAGCTTGTACGCATTAAAAAGACACTGGGGACAGAGACTTTCACAAGCGATACGGTGTTTGGCGCGCTTACCGACGAATGGGCTGTGCGCCTGCATCTGCCCGGGGGGATTCCGGTAGCTGTCGGTGCCTATGATGCACACATGGGTGCAGTCGGCGGCGGTGTTGAAGAAGGAACGCTCGTCAAAGTGATGGGCACCAGCACCTGCGACATGATTGTCGGACCGCCATCGGCAGGAAAAGAACACTTAGTGAAAGGAATCTGCGGGCAAGTCGATGGCTCCATTGTTCCCGGCATGCTCGGCTACGAAGCAGGCCAGAGTGCCTTCGGCGATGTCTATGCCTGGTTCAAGAATCTGCTCATGTGGCCGCTGCGCGAATTGGGGACAGAGGTTGACCAGGGGACAGAGGTTGCAAAGAGTACAGCCCGCCAGACGGGGACAGAGGTTGACCAGGGGACAGAGGTTGATGCGGCTCAGGCCCGCGCATTCTTCGAAAAACTGGACAGCCGCATCATGTTCATGCTTGAAAAAGCCGCGTCGCAGTTAAATCCGGGGGAATCTGGCGTGCTCGCGCTCGACTGGCTCAACGGCCGGCGTACCCCTGATGCCAACCAGAAACTGAAAGGAGCGCTCATAGGCTTGACGCTGGGCACAACAGCCCCAATGGTCTATCGTGCGCTCATCGAGGCAACAGCCTTTGGAACCCGAGCAATCGTTGAACGATTCGAACTGGAAGGTGTTCAGATCCGGAAAATCCGCGCCATTGGTGGAGTTGCACGCAAATCGCCCCTCGTCATGCAGATTGTTGCGGACGTACTTGGCCGCCCGATAGAAATTGTGGCGAGTGACCAGTCGGTCGCGCTCGGCGCTGCCATGTTCGCTGCGGTAGTCGCCCGAATCTACACCTCTGTCCCCGAAGCACAAGCTGCAATGAAACCTGATGTAGAAGCCGTCATCACGCCGAATGCCGCCAATACCGCGATCTATGACGGTCTGTACCGACAATATCTCAAACTCGGATCATTCATCGAAAAGGAGCTCACATGAAAGCTTTTGATTCCCATGTATTCTGGTTTGTCGTTGGAAGCCAAACGCTTTACGGTCCAAAAGTGCTCGAGCAAGTGAATGCTCATGCCTTGAGAATAGCGGAATTCCTCAATCAAAATGCTGCCATCCCTGCATCTGTCGTGCCTGCAGTCGTCACTTCGCCCGAAGAAATCACAAGCCTTTTCAGGAAGGCTAACGCGGATCCGGCTTGCGCAGGCATTATCACATGGATGCATACCTTCTCGCCATCCAAGATGTGGATTCAAGGCCTTTCGGAAAATGCAAAGCCTCTCCTGCACTTGCACACTCAATTCAATCGCGACATTCCATGGGATTCCATCGATATGGACTTTATGAACCTGAACCAGTCAGCGCATGGGGACAGAGAACACGGTTTTATTCATACGCGCTTGAAAACCCTTCGCAAGGTCGTTGTCGGCTACTGGCAGGACGAGCTTGTACTGAATCGGATTGCTGCATGGATGCGTGCGGCAGTGGCCTTTGCAGACGGAAAAACAGCCAAGGTCGCACGCTTGGGCGATAACATGCGCGAAGTTGCGGTAACAGAAGGCAATAAGGTATCAGCCCAGATCCAGTTTGGTTGGCAGGTAAATGGCTATGGAATCGGTGAAATTGCCCGTCGCTATGCAGATGCTTCGTCTCGAGACGTCGATGCAGTGCTTGAGCAGTACCAGAGCCGCTATGTCATTCTAGATTCAATCCGCCATGATAGCAGTCAGTTCAAGCATGTCCGCGAACAGGCAGCCATTGAAGTCGCACTCAGGCAATTTCTGAAAGATACCGGAGCCGGCGCCTTCACCACAACTTTCGAAGATCTTGTGGGCCTTCCGCAGCTGCCGGGGCTTGCTGTTCAAAACATCATGGCAGATGGCTACGGTTTCGGAGCCGAAGGCGATTGGAAAACCGCTGCCCTCGTGCGTGCTATGAAAACGATGGCTCGTGGGCTTGAGGGCGGAACTTCATTTATGGAAGACTACACGTACCATCTTGAGCCTGGCAACGAGCTTGTGCTCGGCGCACACATGCTCGAAGTCTGCCCGACTATTGCTGCTGCAAAACCTCGAATCGAAGTGCATCCGCTTTCGATTGGTGGAAAAGATGATCCGGCACGCCTCGTGTTCGATGCAAAGCCTGGAATGGCAGTCGCAGCGACTATCATTGATAAGGGAGATTCTTTCAGGCTTATACTGAACGAAGTGGAAGCGGTTGCTCTGCCCCGTGCCATGCCAAAGCTGCCCGTAGCCCGTGCGCTCTGGAAACCCTTGCCCAATTTCAAAAGCGCTCTTGAGCTGTGGATACTTGCAGGAGGCGCGCATCATACAAGCTTCTCATACGCAGTAACAACCGAAATGCTCGAGGATTATGCACGAATGGCCGGAATCGAAACTGTGATAATCGGCAAAGAAACCTCCGTCCCCGTTCTGCGCAAAGAACTGGAAAAAGATTTTCTTCGATAGGCCATCCCCCCGCACAGAGCCAAGCATGGGGTCAGACCCCGAAATGTAACCGAAAGTAACTAAGGAGGTTTTCCGGATGCTCGAATCGCTACGCAAAGAAGTGTTGCAAGCAAATTTGGAACTCTCGGACAGAGGGCTTGCACTTTTCACATGGGGAAACGCAAGCGCAATCGACCGTGCGCGAGGGCTTATCGTCATCAAGCCATCCGGTGTGCCTTATGAGCGAATGACTGCAGGAGACATGGTGATTGTGGATTTGGATGGCAGGGTCGTCGAAGGTACGCTCAAACCATCGTCTGATTTGCCGACGCACCTTGTACTCTATGCAGCCTTTTCTTCAGCCATGGGAATAGTGCACACACATTCAACGTATGCGACTGCTTGGGCACAGGCCGGGCAAGACCTCCCACCCGAAGGCACGACTCATGCCGACCATTTCTATGGCTCTGTCCCCTGTACACGCTGCCTCACTGACGAAGAGATACTGGGCAACTATGAGCTCGAAACAGGCAACGTGATCGTTGAGACTTTCAAAAGCCGCTCAATCGATCCAAGCTCTGTCCCCGCGGCGCTCGTACATTCGCACGGTCCATTTGTCTGGGGCACATCGGCGCTCGAAGCAGTGCACAATGCAGCAGTGCTGGAAGAGGTCGCCAAAATCGCACTATTATCAAGGATGATTGCACCTCCGTCCCCAATGCAGGCAAGCTTGCTCGCCCGGCATTTCGAACGGAAACACGGCAAAAATGCGTATTATGGGCAGAAGTGAGGTATCCGGCTTAGAGCCAATTTTTTCGACAAGAGAGTGCTGCGGCCGCTTGCTTTGCTATTGTCAAACTTCGTCGGCCTCTTGCTCGGCAGGCACAAGTTCATATTCTTTTGCTGCCTTATAGATGGCTTCGCGTGTGATCTGGTAATCGTCGAGCTTTGCGCTTACTTCGAAGAGTGAATTCTTATCGGGGATCTGTCCGATTGCGATGAGCCGGTCATCGATATACACGATCGGAAAGGTGTTCTCCTGAAAGAATTGCTTCGCGTAGGCAGCCAGTTCATCGAGCTCGTACGCTTGTTCCTGGACATCGATCACTTCGAGCGCATCCTTTTCAGTCAGCCATGATTTGACCGCATCATGGATATATTCCTTCGAATAGGATTTGCAGCAAGTTTTTAATCCGCCATTGAGGATTATCTTGATATTCATCTTCCTTCCTTTGCTCCATCGCCAACTTTGCCTTATTTTGCGCCTGTGGTCCGGGCGCGCCAAATCGCCTCCGAGCGTAGAATGCTTGTACACCATTTTTCGAATATAGTCAAGTTGCAAAACAATGCAACAACTGCAAATCGATAGAGGTCTCATACACAGAATAATTCCTCTGCCTCCAGGTTTTTATTCTTCGTTGACACCACTGTATGCCTGTCGTATACTGATCGAGGTTTCAAAAAATAGGTAATGCTCCATAATCGGAGAACAGGAGGCTCACATGAAAAGATTGCTGTTGGCGGCCATGATCATACTGGTCGCTCTTTCTGCTTTCGCACAGCAGAAAGTAACGCTCACCATCGAAAGCTGGCGGAATGACGATATCCAGATCTGGCAGGATCAGATCATTCCCGCTTTCGAAAAGAAGTATCCCAGCATTCACGTGGTATTCGCACCGACGCCGCCCGCCGAGTACAACGGCGTACTGAATTCCAAGCTAGAAGGCGGCACTGCGGGCGACCTCATTACCGCAAGGCCCTTCGATGCCTCGCTGGCGCTGTACAACAAGGGCTACCTTGCCGACCTCACCAACCTGCCGGGCATGAATAATTTCTCCAGCGTGGCCAAGAGCGCATGGATCACCGACGATGGCAAGCATGTATTCGCCGTGCCCATGGCATCGGTCATCCATGGTTTCTTCTACAACAAGGACATTTTCAAAAAGCTGAACCTGAAGGTTCCGCAGACCAAGGCCGAATTCATGCAGGTACTCGAGGCGATCAAGAAAGACGGCCGCTATATCCCTCTGGCGATGGGCACTGCCGACATGTGGGAAGCAGCAACGATGGGCTTCCAGAACATCGGCCCCAATAACTGGAAGGGCGAAGAAGGAAGACTTGCTCTCATTGCCGGCACGCAGAAATACACCGATGAACCCTATATCAAGACATGGAGAGAGCTCGCCGCGTGGGCGCCGTACCTGCCCAAGGGCTATCAGTCCGTGAAATATCCCGATGCTCAGCAGCTGTTCACGCTCGGAAAGGCAGCGATTTATCCCACTGGTTCGTGGGAAATCTGGCTCTTCGAGAAAGATGCAGCATTCGAGCTCGGCATTTTCCCGCCTCCAGTCGAGAAGAAGGGCGACACGGTCTACATCAGCGACCATACTGACATTGCGCTCGGCATGAACGCCAAGACGAAATATCCTGAAGAAGCCAAGAAATTCCTGGAGTGGATGACCACGCCAGAATTCGCAAGCCTCTACTCCAACGCCTTGCCGGGATTCTTCACGCTGTCGAACCATAAAATCACCCTGAAGGATCCGCTCGCGAACGAATTCCTCTCCTGGAGAACGACCTGCAAATCGACCATCCGCAACTCCTACCAGATTCTGTCGCGCGGCGACCAGTACGGCGCACCGAACCTCGAAAACGAGCTGTGGCAGGTGAGCGCGGCGGTCATCAACGGCACAATGACGCCTGAAGAAGCGGGCAAGAGAGTCCAGGCTGGCCTCGACAAGTGGTACAAGCCCAAGAAATAATCGCGCTTGACCAATGAATCAAGAGAGCCGGGATGCTTCCGGCAGAAGCGTTCCGGCTCTGCTTTTGGAGAACGCAGAGTTCTCTGGCTCATAGCCGCCATATTTCTGGAAACAAAGGATACACGCTGTGCTTGATATACGAGGAAGCCGGAAATTCCCATTTTTTCTCGTTGTTTTTTTGGGGCCGGCAGCGATCTGTTATACCCTCTTCATGATATATCCTTTGGTTGAATCGCTCATTCTCAGTTTCTTTTCGGTACAGCCCGACAATTCCTATATTTTTGCGGGCTTTGCGAATTTCGTAAAGCTCTTTACTGACTCCGATACTGCGCCGCGATTCTGGGGCGCGCTCAAGAACAATGTGCTCTTTTTCATCATTCACATGGTGGTACAGAATCCCATCGGTCTTCTGCTCGCCTCGCTTCTGGTAACCAAGGGCAAAGCGCGCGGATTCTATCGGACCGTCCTCTTCATGCCGACAGTCTTGTCCGTGGTGATTATCGGCTTTATCTGGCAGCTCATTCTCAATCCGCTCTGGGGTGTAGCCGAGTCTATGATGAGGGCTGTGGGGCTCGGAAAGTTATTTCAGCCCTGGCTGGGCTTGCCGGAATATGCCCTGCCTGCGGTCGCCCTTATCTCGGTGTGGCAGTTTATCGGGATTCCGATGATTCTCTTCTATACTGCGCTCATCGGAATTCCGGATGAGCTTATCGAAGCGGCCGTCGTCGATGGATGCACGGAGGCGCAAGCCTTCTGGCATGTTAAGTTCCCGCTCATCCTGCCGACCATCGGTATCGTCTCGATCCTGACCTTTGTCGGCAATTTCAATGCGTTTGACTTGATCTATACAATGAAAGGCGCATTTGCCGGCCCTGCCTATTCTACCGATATCATGGGCACCCTGTTCTACCGGACATTCTTCGGCCAGCAACTGCAGCTTGGCAATCCGACGATGGGCGCGACCGTCGCGACAATGATGTTCCTCATTATTCTGACCGGCGTGCTCGTCTACATGTTCCTGTTCCAGCGGCGCGTAAAAACTTATCAGCTATAAGAGAAAGGCTGCACTATGAAACGGAGGGCATCGAAAGCTTCGAAAGACGCACTACGGAATCGATTCCGCGGATTCTTGAAGCATGTCATCCTCATTCTATTTTCGCTGATCGCGCTTTTCCCAATTCTCCTCATCCTGATGAATTCATTCAAGCTCAAGAAATATATTTTTGCGGCCCCTTTTGCGCTGCCGAATGCGAAAACCTTCAGTCTGATTGGCTATAACACGGTATTTCAGCGTTCCAATCTCATCGTGAATTTCGGCAACTCTATCATTGTGACCGTGGTTTCGCTCTTTTTCATTCTGCTCTTTGGCTCGATGGCGGCGTTCGCGCTTTCGGGCTATAAATTCAAAGGCAATGCCTTTCTGGGGTTCTATCTCTCGATCGGCATCATGATCCCGATTCGTCTGGGCACGGTGAGCATCCTCAAGCTCATGGCCTCACTTGGTCTGGTGAATTCACTCGTTGGGCTCATCCTCATTTATATCGCACAAGGACTTCCGCTTACGATTTTCATCCTTACAAGCTTCATGTCGCAGATTCCCGACGAGCTCAAGGACGCTGGGCGCATCGATGGCGCAAGCGAATATCGGATATATTCGCTGATACTGCCGCTCGTGAGGCCTGCGCTGGGAGCCATCGGCATTTTCACCATGATCCCCATCTGGAACGATCTCTGGTTCCCGCTGATCGTCGCGCCCAGCGCAAAAACCGCGACCATTACGCTCGGTGTTCAGCAATTCCTGGGCCAGTATGTCAGCGACTGGAATGCAGTGCTTTCGGCGCTCGTGCTCGCGATGGTTCCCGTGCTCCTGCTCTATCTGCTGTTCTCCAGACAAATGATCCGAAGCGTCACCGCGGGCGCCATCAAAGCATAATTCGCACATGGAGAATGCATATGAAAATCGGAGTAATCGGTACAGGATTCATGGGCTCGACCCATGCTTCAGCCTGGAAGAAAACTGGGGCCGACATTGTGGGCTTTCTGGCCGACCCGCCTTCGGAAGCCCGACAAATTGCCCAGCAGTATGAAGCGCGCGCTTTTTCCTCGCTAGAAGAGCTGATAGAAAGTGCAGATGTCGTCGATATCTGCTCCCCAACGCATCTTCACAGCGAGATGGCAATCGCCGCAGCCCGCGCAGGCAAGCATATCGTCTGTGAAAAGCCGCTCGCAAGAACCGTCGAACAGGGCGAAGCGATGCTGAAGGCGTGCAGGACGGCCGGAGTGCGCCTTTTTGCTGCCCATGTCGTGCGCTATTTTCCGGAATATGCCCTTGCGGCTGGCCGCGTTCAGGCCGGCGATATCGGGAAGGTGGGAACCGCACAGTACCGCCGCCTGAGCTACCGGCCGAAGAAACCGGTCGGCAACTGGTTCCTGGACGAGGAGAAATCGGGCGGCATTCTGCTCGACCTCATGATTCATGATTTCGATATTGCACGATGGATCGCGGGAGATGTGGTATCGGTCCATGCAAGAAAAGTGACTTCATACAGAAAGGACAGCCCTGCAGACTACGGCATGGTGATACTTGTGCATGCATCGGGGGCCTTATCGCATGTCGCCGGCGCCTGGGCCTATCCGCCGCCGGTTTTCAGAACGGGGTTCGAAATCTGCGGGGACGGAGGTATCATCCAGCACGACTCGGATTCGGAATCTCCCATCGAAGCGCTGATCAGGCAGGGAACAAGCGAGGCGCCCGATGTCGGTCTGCCTGCAAGCCCTCTGGCAGAAAGCCCTTACGACCTCGAAATTGCGGATTTCTATCGATGCCTCACCGAAGGCGGTGAACCGAGAGTCAGCGCCGAGGACGGTCTTGCTGCGCTGAAAATCGCCTGCGCGGCGATCGAATCAGCAAAAACGGGACAGGCGGTCGAACTGGAACCGCGCGGAGAGCGCGGAGAGAAGGTGCCGAAGGCCGGGCCCGGGCTGGCTGACGAGCATATCGCATCGAAAGGAGGGCGGCGATGAATATCGGGATAATGAGCGCTGCGCATGTCCATGCTGATGCATATGTCGGATGCCTGCGTTCGATTCCGGGAGTGCATATTGCCGGAATCGCAGACCACGATCACGAACGGGGCGCAGCCTTCGCTCGGCAATATGGTCTTGACTATTTTGCAAGCTATGAAGCCCTGCTTGGGCAGAAGCTCGATGGTGTCATCATAACCAGCGAAAACGCCTTTCATAGGGAACTGGCATTGAAGGCAGCGGAGCGCAGTGTTCACATATTGTGCGAAAAGCCGCTTGCGACGAAGGTGAGGGATGCAGAGGATATCGTGCGCGCCGCCAGAGAAGCAGGCGTCCTCTTGATGACCGCATTCCCGATGCGATTCTCTGTCCCCGTCCGAACAGTCAGGGAAGAACTGCTTGCTGGCAGGCTGGGAACGCCTCTCTGTTTCAACGCTTCGAACCAGGGACAGCTGCCCCCCGGGGACAGAGCATGGTTCACGGATCCGGTGCTTGCAGGGGGAGGGGCCATTGCGGACCATGTGGTTCACCTTGCAGATATCATGCGCTGGTATTTGGGGACAGAGGTTGTTGAAGTCTATGCGGCAGCCAATCGGATTTTCCATGCCGATGAAGTGCAGGTGGAGACTGGCGGCATTGTCTCGGTACGGTTCGAAAATGGCGTTTTTGCGACGATCGACTGCTCGTGGTCAAGGCCTGCGAGCTGGCCGAGCTGGGGCGGATTATCCTTCGATCTCATCACCGATAAAGGGGCTGTTCGCATCGATGCCTTCAAGCAGAACCTGACCCTCTATCCAACACCGAAAGCTCCCAAGTCGAGCACCGAAGCAAAAACAGCTCCAGCCGAACAGACCGGCGCTGCAGCCAAGGATAGTATCGACCATGACTGGACGACTGCACACAGCCATGGGGACGGAGGTTTCGGGCCGAGATGGCTCTACTGGGGCTCCGATGCAAACCAGGCAATGATCGAGGAATTCATTGCGGCTATCCGCGAAGGCCGCGAGCCCGCCGTGACTGGCGCAGATGGCCTCGCGGCAGTTCGAATCATTGAGGCAGCATATAAATCGATACAAGAAGGCAAAGCCGTCCGGGTATAAATTCCTGTTTGCAATACGTCTCAAAACATGCAAGGATTCTCTGCTCGAGCTTCGTCTTTTCAAATTGAAGATCCCTTGCAATTTTACATTTGAAAGTCTGCGGCGCCCTTCGGCCACTCTAAAACCGCAATCCTTGAGCACTACATCTTCGAGTGAGATATGCCCATATGGCATATCGCTCTGCTTGATTCGGCTTGATATAGAAGAGGCCGGACTCAAGATTCTTGATTTTCAGATTTCCCCATGTTCCGACAATGAGCCATTCGTACAAAAGTTCGAGTCTGTTCTCCGCAACGGCTTTCTTGAATGATTTGAATCGATATTCTATTTGCTTGCGCCATGGCACATCAGAGCTTTGGTACCGTCACGCTGCCTTCCGGCATAACGATGAATCTAGCCTCCGTCCCTTGATCTTTCAGCGCCATCTCGACCGCTTCCTGGATGGAGCCAGCTTTTCGCGCAAAACAGCTTGCCACAATCTTTTCCGGAAGCGAACTGACCATGATAATGTTTTTTTCTGCAGCGACTTTCGCAAATCCATATGCCTTGTGTCCACCCATTACAAAATGAGCTTTGATTTCGGCCATGATCTGCTGAGGCGTCCATCTACGGTTCATGAACTCTTCAAACACTTTTTCGCCGTAGCCTTCGCGGCATTCGGCAACGAGAATTATCGTTCCACCTTTTTTTGTTGCTCTGTCTGCATGGTCGAGCGCCTTCTGTGATTGATAGAGATTGATATCCCTCGGGAACCCGGATGCAGCAGAAATCGTGATATCCGCCTGCTCCTTAATTGGAATCATGTACATCGATTCGCTCACATCCACAGCCTTGTACCATGCTTTTTCAAGATCGCCCGCAACAACCTCCACCACCTGCTCATTATCATCGACGACTACATTGAGAATGAAATCAACACCAGCAAGACGCGCTGCATGAATCATTTCGAGGCTAACCGGATTTTCGCGGATAGGAGGCAAATTATCCATGAGCTCGACCATGCGCGCATGGTTCTTCTGTACCGTTTCTTTGCCCGCAACTCCGGGGAGAATTGATTTTCGCCCGCCCGAGAAACCTGCAAAATAATGCGGCATTACGACACCGATCGTTATGAGAAAATCGGCCTCATCGACTAGCTTGTTGAGCCAGAAATCATACCCCGAAGGCAGCTTCCCTTTATAGACAAGCCCTGATGGATCTATTGCGTTGTGCGAAATAACGTTGAAACGCCTGCAGATTTCTTCGCCATAGACCAATAGGTTCTGCTCTGGCGTATGCGGATCATGGATGCCGGTCGCAGTCACAAGAGTCACATGACTGTCCGGAATGCCCGCTTTCTGAATAACCTCGAGAAGCGGAGGCATAAGCACAGAGTATGGCGTTGGCCGGGTGATATCGTTCACCACAATAACGAGCTTTTTAGGTTTTCTTGTAACGAGCATCTCCGCGAGCGGAGGCGTGCCTTCGGGCTTAGCAAGAACGCGCCGCACGGACTCAAGCGCATCATCAAGCGGCTTTCGCGGCTTGGGGAGAACTACATCTATAATCCGCGAATCATCCAAATCAAGCGCAACAGCCCCCTTGCCATACTTCAAGTTGAAATGCATCTTTCTCACCTCCCTTGCCAGTTTCGGCTGCACCTATCAAATTAGGTTGCCCTCGACAGCAGCGTCATATTTAAAAGTTTTTCGAACAGGAAATACATTCCAAAAACGATCACACCAGCGATCAAGAGCGACTCGATCACCAGCCGTGCGCCCTTGCTGCGATAGTACGCAATAAATACAGCAATATAAGCCACCATACTAGTGATAACAAAGCCGAAATTATCTATTCATAATATCGCCATGAAGAATATCATCATATTACCAACCACTACAAGGAATGCAAGCGAATACATGACCAATAAAAAGTTGAAAGAGCATCCTTCATATCGAAATGATCACAAGCACTATGCAATGGCTACACAACATCAGCCTCTGATTTATAATCAAATGTCTTAGTGTTACATGCAATTATAAAGCAATTGTTTCAGTGACTACAAAACCAACTATGCATTTCGCAACAACTTAGGGGACGGAGGTTTTGGACAAGGGCTTTACATCGGTCAATTACCACCACCAAAGGAGGTAACTTGAAGAAGTATGGCCTCTACAATAGGCCATACTTCTTCAAGTTCTTCTCCT
>Ga0078972_1008296_pt1 | contig 21918 bp, 23 predicted proteins | sample YelNatPaOPGAMG01_FD_67568 | JGI IMG/M metagenome (GOLD analysis project Ga0078972, IMG submission 67568) | Hot spring thermophilic microbial communities from Obsidian Pool, Yellowstone National Park, USA - OP-RAMG-01 (SPADES assembly) (version 2) | ecosystem: Environmental > Aquatic > Thermal...
CTGGCAAGGACAATTTCAGGGGGTGAGGCACAGCGGACAGCATTTGCAAGGGCGATTGTCGGGGAGCCAGAAATACTGTTTCTCGACGAGTTCTGTGCCAACCTCGATTACAGGAATATTGCGGTGCTGGAAAGGCATGTGAAGGAGTTTTCTGCTCATGGTGGCACGGTTGTGCTTGTATCTCACAACATCTTCCAGGTAAGGCGTCTGGCACATCGGTGTGCAATCCTTGTCGATGGCAGAATCATTGCATGTGACTCACTGGCTGCACTTGAGCATGCAGATAATGACTTTGTGCGTGGATTTGTTGAAGGGGATATTCCCTGGTGATGTATGTGCGTATTCTTTTGCAGTCCAGATATGAACCAAAGTATGTGTTCAGATATACATAAATACATGCACACGATACCGCACACGAAGAAAAAGTATTTAGTGAAGAATCCATTTATGAAGTAAATGATAAAGGGAGCGATTGTGCAGATCACAAATGCCTGTAATTTGCGGTGTGTATCCTGCAATACATATCTCGCCAGTCCCGAGTTCATGAGCTGGAGCGAAGAAGATGTTATAAACTGGAGAAAAAAAGGATTCTGGTATGTTTCATTGACCGGTGGTGAACCCACACTTCACCCGGAGTTACTTCCATTACTGAAGACACTGAAAGAATACGGATTTATTGTGCATCTAGCTACGAACGGGACAAATATAAAAAAAATAAAAGAGGCAGTGCCATACCTTGATGCAATTAGTATCTCGCTTGATGCAGATGTGCCAGATGTGCACGATGCGCTGAGAGGACGCAATGTTTTTCGCCATGTAATTGAAACTGCCAGATATGTAAAGGGGCGTGTGAAGGTGGCAACGATAAACATGCTGGTAACGGATTTGAATGCTACAAATGTTACAAAAATGGCGAGCTATGTAAATAATCAGCTTGGATTGCCGCTTTCTTTGTGTTTTCCTTTTGCTTCTGCTTATGTGTATGCCCATGATTTCAGTGTTTCAAAAGAGAAGGTCAGAACCGCATTCAAAACCGCATATGACAACTACAACCGATTTGTGTTCGGAAATACGAGAAGATACTACAAAGAATGTATAGATTTCATTGATGGAAAAAAGGTATCTCCATGCAGGGCTGGTAAAGTCATATTTTACATTGATTTATACAAAAAGATACACGCGTGTTTCTTAAGAGAGCGATATACGAAAAACTGCAACATGTGCTTTATACAGTGCTTCAGAGAGCCATCTATCTTTGCACCAGGTGAGCAAATTGCTTTGTTATGGAGAATTTACCGATTTGGAAAGAAAATGGGAAGATATATGCCTCATGAACTAAGCGGACACTGAGTGTTGCAGGCCAGTGTGTCAGGTGAATATCTCAGTGTAGTCACCAGTTTATCGTTGTGTATTCTCAACTAACATCGGTAAGATTGCAGTGCTGTGCATGGCACCACAACACACATATGATAACACAGATTTGCGTACCATCCTCTAATCCAGACAGAGGACATATGTCTCACTCGTGTATGTTTTCGAACACCTGTTTGCGCATGCTTTCGTCGATGCTTACTTCGCTCTCCCATACTTCGAGGTTATCGAGGAGTTCCTTGAGCATCTTAAGGCAGTTTATGCAGATGTACTTGTTTCCTATCTTTTTTACAGGCGTGCGCTTATAGCAGATTGTTTCGCACAGGAAGCACACATGCATCTCACGGGTTTTGTATTCTGTGTAATTTTCCAGTTTCTTCCCTTCGAGTATCGCATCAATCCACTTATCACGCTTTTGCTCTTCTCCGATGACCTTTTCCTTTTCTTCAACCATCTTATCAGGATATATAATTCAGAGACCATATATAAATCTATTCATTGTGCACGGAGTAAGCTTAATAAGTTCCTGATAGTACACTGCCCATACCTCCAAAAAATACGACATGGTGAGCACCGCATGATGACGATTGTGCATGCAGAAGCTGGCGTGTATCTTGATTTTGTTCGTGAATTGTTCAGAGAGTATGCTGAATCACTCGATTTTGAACTTGATTTCCAGAATTTTGAGGAAGAACTTGCAGAACTTCCAGGTGAATATAAACAACCGGAAGGTTGTTTGCTGATTGCCATCGCAGAAGGCAGTGTTGCGGGCTGCGTCGCCATGCGCAATTTAGGAAATAACTACTGCGAAATGAAGCGATTATATGTGCGTCCAGCATATCGGGGTAGAGGAATTGGCAGGGCACTTGTGATGGCGGTAATTGAAGAAGCAAAGAAAACTGGTTATGCACGCATGCGATTGGATACCGTGCAGTCCATGCAAGAAGCCATTGCACTTTACCGCTCGGTGGGATTCTATGAGATTGCACCTTACAGATACAACCCGCTAAACGGAGCGTTATTTATGGAACTGGACCTGAGGCAGTAATCGCTCACACAATTAAAGCACAACTCCTCATTTCTCCCAAAAACCTTATACATCACTTTGTATAGGGGCAAATGTGATAAAATGAAGGAACACGGAGATATGTTAACTGCGATTGGCGTCAAGTCCGTCGAAGACCTGTTTTCAGATGTTCCGATGGCGGTGAGAACTGAAATAAAACTTCCTCCTGGTATGGATGAGATTGCTCTCGACCGTGAACTTAAATCAATCCTTGCCAGAAATCAAACGCTGAATGAGTTTGCCAGTTTTCTTGGAGGCGGAATCTACAATCACTATATACCGCCAGCAGTAAATGAAATTCTGGCGAGAAATGAATTCTACACCGCATATACGCCATACCAGCCCGAGATAAGCCAGGGCATGCTCCAGGCAATATTTGAGTATCAGAGTTTGGTATGCGAACTGACCGGGATGGATTGTGCGAACGCGTCCATGTACGACGGTGCAACTGCAATCGGCGAAGCTGCACTGATGGCAAAGCGCATAAAAGATGGTTCGGAATTTATAATTCCAAAGGCAATGTCACCCGCAAAAAAATCAGTGCTTCGGAACTACACGGAGGGTGCAAAAATAAAAATCAGAGAAATTCCATATCGTCCAGATACGGGCACAATTGATGTTGAGGCACTGAAGGAGAGCATAACGCCAGAGACATTTGGCATATATCTCGAAACGCCTAATTACTTCGGTTCACTGGAAACTGAAATAAAGGCAGTGCGTGAGATATGCAAGGGTGTGCTCGTGCTCGGCGTGAACCCCTTGTCGCTTGCAGTAATAAAACCGCCATCCGAGTATGGGGCGGACATCGTCGTGGGTGATTCAATACTTGGTAATCCACCAGCATTCGGTGGTCCACTTGCAGGCATCTTTGCAACCAGAAAGGAATATCTCTGGAAAATGCCAGGTAGGATTGTTGGTTTCACAATGGACAGGGAAGGACTGCCTGCCTTCTGTCTCACACTCCAGCCCAGAGAACAGCACATACGCAGAGCAAAAGCAACATCCAATATATGCTCAAACGAGGCGCTGAGTGCACTCGCATTTCTGGTGCATGCGTGTGTACTGGGAAGACATGGTTTGAAAAAGATTGCACTTACATGCATGAAAAATGCAAGAAAACTCAGGGAAAGGCTGCGGGTGATGGATGCCCTCGTGTTCGAAAAGGCAACTATATTCAACGAGTTCGTGTACCGTGCAGACGATGGCTTTCTGGATTACGCATATTCGCAGGGTGTGCTTCCAGGCATCAGAATACCTGGCGAGCTTGGAATTGAGAACGGCATACTGTGCGGGGTTACTGAGTTGAATACTGATGCAGAAATTGAAAAACTGGTTGACATTTACGCTAAATTCGGGGGTGCATAGATGTATCACCAGGCGAGATTTGAGGAGAAAATTATTTTCGAATACAGAGACAGCGTGGAGCGGGAAAACATTGATTTTGATTTCGAGTTTCCAGAGGAGTTGAAAAGGAAGGAAGAGCCAGCAATTCCAAATATTTCTGAGGGCGAGGTGGTACGGCACTTTGTTCGGCTCTCGGAGATGAACTATGGTGTGGACTCCGGCTTTTATCCTCTGGGTTCATGTACAATGAAATATAACATGAAAATCTGCGAAAGATTTGCACGAGATGAGAAGGTAACAAACATCCATCCAGAGCAACCTGAAGCATGTGTGCAGGGTGCACTCCAGATTATGTACGAACTTCAGGAGATGCTCTGTAAAATCGCAGATATGGATGCGGTGTCATTGCAACCTGTGGCAGGTGCCCATGGCGAGTTCACAGGCATGTGTATTGTGAGAAAGTATTTCAAGGACAGGGGAGAGCCAAGAACGGATGTGATTGTGCCAGATACCGCACATGGAACAAATCCTGCGAGTGCAGCAATGGCTGGATTCAATGTAATCGAAATCCCGTCAAAAGATGGTTGTGTGGATATTGATGCACTCCGGAGTGCCCTGAGCAGTAAAACCGCAGCATTCATGATTACAAATCCAAACACACTTGGAATTTTCGAAGATAACATTCTGGAAATTGCGAAACTTGTGCATGATGCAGGTGCATTGCTCTACTATGATGGTGCGAATCTAAACGCAATAATGGGAAAAACATCGCCGGGGAAAATGAACTTTGACATTGTGCACTTTAATTTGCATAAAACCTTTGGAACTCCGCACGGTGGTGGAGGACCCGGTGCAGGTGGTGTAGGCGTGAAGAAGTTTCTTGAGCCGTATTTGCCAGTTCCCCGTGTGGTTCGAGATGGTGAGCGATTCCGCCTGAGTTATGATGCACCAGAGAGCATCGGGAAGGTAAGTGAGTTTTATGGGAATTTTGGTGTGATGGTGCGTGCATATGTGTACATAAAACTGCTAGGCGCGGATGGTCTCAGGAAGGCAAGCGAGCAGGCAGTGCTCAATGCAAATTACATGGCATCCAAACTTGCACAGGCGTTTCCCATGCCTTACAAGCAACTCAGAAAGCATGAGTTTGTTCTGAGTGGTGCAGTGCTGAAAAAGAAGGGTGTGAAGACACTTGACCTGGCAAAGCGTTTGCTTGATTTTGGTTTCCATGCACCAACAATTTACTTTCCGCATCTTGTGGATGAAGCAATCATGATTGAACCCACAGAAACTGAGAACAGAGAAGAACTGGATAGGTTCTGTGATACTTTGCTGAAAATATTGAATGAGCCACCAGAGGTGCTTAAGAACGCACCGTGTAACACGGCGGTAAAGCGGGTAGATGAAGTGCTGGCTGCAAAAAGGGCGGTTGTGAGCTATAAAATGATGAAATAAGATAACCAGAATACAACCAGCGTAAGTGCATGATAAAAGATATATATCACCTAGCAATAGATTTACCATGGTAACCAAGGAGCGCATTCTAGAAATTCTCAAAAACTACGGCAAGGACATAACCATCGCAACAGTGTGCTCACATTCCAGCCTGCAGATATTCAACGGTGCGAAAAAAGAGGGATTTAGAACACTCGGAATTGCAATCGGTAAACAGCCGAAGTTCTATGATGCATTTCCGCTCGGTAAGCCAGATAAATTTTTGATTGTGGATTCATACCAGCAAATCCTTGAGCGTGTGGAAGAATTACAGCGTGAGAATGCCATAATTATACCACATGGCTCGTTTGTGGAGTATCTCGGGCACAAAAATTTTGAACGCCTTGAGTTACCCACATATGGAAATCGTGCGGTGCTTGAATGGGAATCAGATAGGGAGAAGTCAAGGCAGTGGCTCGAAGGTGCAGGTGTCGAGATGCCAAAGAAATTCTCGAGGCCTGAAGACATAGATAGGCCAGTACTTGTGAAGTTCTACGGTGCCAAGGGTGGAAAGGGATTTTTTATTGCGAAAAATTATGAGGAGTTCATGGAAATAAATCCAAAGGAAAAATACACAATTCAGGAGTATGTGATTGGTACCAGATACTACATTCACTTCTTCTATTCTCCGATAAAGAATGAAGGTTATCGCCTGTCGAAGGGTACGCTGGAACTGCTGGGCATGGACAGAAGGGACGAGGCAAACATTGATGAGGTGTACAAGGTTGGAAGCATTGAGCGTCTTCGTGACCTGGGCTGGAGACAGACATTTGTGGTCACAGGCAATGTGGAAGTTGTGATGCGGGAATCGCTCCTGCCGAGGGTACTTGAGATGGGAGAACGCGTTGTGGAAAAGTCAATCGAACTCTTCGGTGGGATGATTGGACCATTCTGTCTGGAAACGATTGTGACCGATGAACTCAAAATAAAGGTGTTTGAAATTTCTGCAAGAATTGTGGCTGGAACAAATGTGGCAATTTCCGGGAGTCCATACTCGGAACTTGTTGAGCCAGGCATGTCCACGGGAAGAAGAATTGCAAGGGAGATAAGGATGGCAATCCAGCAAAACAAGCTTTCAGAGATTGTATCATAAATCCCGAATCTCGCGCCTGTACTTTTCAAACAGTTCCTGAAATCTATCTTCCCTTATTGCGGTGCGTATCTCCGCCATCAATCGCTCCATATAAAAGATGTTGTGGATGGATGCGAGCCGCATTCCCAGGGAATCATTTTCCTTCAGATAGTGCGTTACCTGCGATTTCGTGTAATTCCTGCATGTGTAGCATGCACATCCATTCTCGAGCGGTTCCATGCTTCCAAGTGTTTCTGCATTGCCCACATTGTATTTGCCAGTTCTTGCAAATATTGTGCGATGCCGTGCATTTCTTGTTGCAAAGGCGCTGTCAAACACATCCACACCAAGCGCAACCGCATGCATAATTTCCATTTCTGAGCCCACGCCCATGAGATATCTGGGCTTTCCTTCATCAACCAGTTTTACGGTCTTTTCAAGTATGGTGTGTGTCCAGTCCTTCGGTTCACCGATTGAGAGCCCGCCGATGCCATAGCCGTCAAAATCAAGCTTTTCCAGTGCCTTCGTGCATTTTTCTCGCATTTCAGTTGAGAATCCTCCCTGGATTATGCCGAAAAGGAGTGCATTGCCAGAAAAAGCACTTTTTGCTCGTTCTGCCCACATGATTGTGTGTTTTACTGCATGCTCAACCTCAGCTGGTGTTGCATTCCACATCGGGCAGTGGTCAAGGAGCATGTGCACATCAGAACCTAATTTCCGCTGGAGTTGAATTGCAAACTCAGGTGTGAATTCGATTTTTTTGCCTGTATCCGGGGACTTAAAAATCACGCCGTTATCGTTTATCTTATAACTGAACTTTCTAACGAGCTGGAAGCCACCACTGTCCGTGAACAGTGTTTTTTCCCATTTAAGGAACCGGTGCAGACCGCCATGCTTCTCAATGATTTCTATGCCTGGTCGCATGTAAAGGTGCAGTGTGTTTGAGATTATGGCATCAACACCACTGGCTTTGAGGTCCTCGGTGCTCAGTGCCTTTACAAATCCTTTTGTGGCAACTGGCAAAAAGCATGGTGTCTCGATGTCACCGTGTGGTGTGCGGAGAATACCTGTCCTTGCATCCGTTTTCGTGTCCTTTGCGGTAATGAAAAAATGCTCCATGCTGCATGGATATATGAAAATGAATATATAATTTGGGTGGGTGGTGCGGGGGAGGATATGGTGGGTGATACAAAAAATTTAACTAACACATACACTTATTGGCTAATCGCGTGAGGAAGCATGACTGCAGGGGCAAGCATTTCTGAATGTGCCGATGGTGCTTTGAGTGCGATGATTGGGTGTGGTGGGATAGACAGGAGGAAAGGTTGGCTAAAACCCACAAAAAAGGTGATATGAATGGAAATAGCAGTAAAAGATGGAGTAAAATATTTGCTGCATCAGTATAAAGATGAAAGTGAATTAGAAAACTTAGTTAAAAAGCACATTGAGTTTATATTTGGAGAGAGTTCTTTATTTTTTGAAAAGAGCAAAATCGAAAGTAAAAGTGGTATAGGTTCAATACCAGATGGTTTTATTTTGTCCCTCCCTCATAAAAAGTGGTATATTCTTGAGATTGAACTATCTACACATCCTCTGCACGACCACATTGTTTCTCAACTTTCAAGATTTCGGGCCGCAATTAATAATCTTCATACCAGGCAAGAATTAATTGATACATTTTATGACGAAATTACCAAAGATCCGAACTTAGAGTATAAATACAAAACTATCAGTACTAAAATCGGCGTAAACACTGACCTACATAAACTTCTTACAGACATAATTAGGAATGAACCAGAAATTGTGATAATAATAGATGAAAAAACAAACGAACTTGAAGAGGTTTGTACTAATTTACCTTTCAAATCTACGGTAATAAAATTTAAAACATACAAAAGAGAGTCCTCTAATGTTCTGGTTTATGTATTCGATACCTTAGTACACTACACTCTTGACTCCACCAAGGAAGAGCCCCTCCTTATAAGGGAGCAGGGTCAGACAATAGAAATCTCCCTCAGCGGGGATGAAGCACTTGACCAAATTTTAAAAGTTGCTAGGTTGGTGTTAAAACAGGGAAAAAGTTTTAGCGAAGCCGTAAAAATAGTTGCAAGAGAAAAAAATATACATGAATCTACTGTGAGGGATAAATGCACTCGCAGAATAGGTTTGAATACAGAACAATTTCAAGAACTTCTCAAAGATAGTGCAAGATTGACTAATTTTCTTATCAAAAAATTTCCAGCTGGAGTGCAAATAATTTATGAAGATTTGAAATAATAAAAATATGATGATAAACTCTCAAAAGTCAAGACGATTATAATGCACATTCTCACATTTTGCCTCTTTTGCACCAAATTGAATTCCTCTGTTGTTCACAAAGCCTCACTCAAAACGAATACAGGTCCACATCTTTTTTCCTGACTTCTTCCTTTTCCTCTCGCCTGACATCGCCAGCATGCTCCTTGAGTTTCTGTGCGAGCTTCGTGCCAATGCCATCGATGCTTGCCAGCATTCCCGGGTCTGCCATTCGAATGTCCTCAATGCTCTTTATGCCACGCTGATAAAGACGCCTTGCACGCACTCTTCCGATATCTGGCAGCTCAATGAGCGGAAGCAATTCTGGCTTTATGCCATACTTCACCTGCACGAGCAGATTGTCGAGCGGGCGGAACCATGCGGGCATGAACAGCTTTGTCAGTTCTCTGTAACCGTACAACAGCCACTCTGCAAGCTCAATTCGATTCCGTATATCACCAGGACCAATATCATACTTCTTTATGATTGCATCCTCTGGCACCTCATTAACCCAGTCATGCAGAAATGCCGCAGTTTTCAGTCCTGCATAGAAGTACGCTGGCTCAATTCCCTCGTTCTCGTCAATGAGCAGGAACTGCTTCCACTCCTCATAAAAATCCTCAATCAGATATACATCCTTTTTTCTCGGCATCAATGGTTCCATGTCCGGAGCCAGTGCAATTGCATGAAACACACCTACATTGGTCAGTTCTCTCTTTTTCATCATTGAATTCCTGAATATTACCGCGCTCAACGGGTCTATGTACAGGTCGCTTGTTCTCAGCCCTAAATTCGTGGGTTTAAGTGTATCGTTTGCAAGCACAATAAACTCCTCGTTTATAAGAAAACGTATTACATCCGCAAGTGCAGAATCCAGATAGTGTGCATTTCCCTGATGTGCCAGAAATGTATGTCCCATGAATGTTCTGAGTTCATCCATATCGTGCACCCTGCCAGTAGCAATCAGTGCAAGCACATGATGTCTGAGTGCGTTTCTCGAGGCAAGATTTGACACAATGTCTTCAACATCCCCGTTGATGTATTTCTCAAACAGCTCATCCAGATGTTCCGGGTTTTTTGCTATCAGCAGTGCCTCACCTTCCCTGTCATACTTAGGTCTGCCAGCACGGCCACACATCTGCTTGACTTCCATAACTGGCAGGTCTGTATGTCCATGCTCCGAATACCTCCACACATCCCGCACAATCACGCGCCGTGCAGGCAGATTAATTCCCGCAGCCAGCGTTGGTGTTGCCACAATGCACTTGATATGTCCCTTCCTGAAATTCTGCTCAATGATTCTCCTCGTGTTATTTGTGAGTGATGCGTTGTGATATGCACATCCCAGACGCACACAGTACGCAAGATTCTCATGTGCACTCGTGCACTCCGTGTCCGCATTCCTGATTTGTTCTGCAATCTCAGCCAGTATTTCCGCAGTTTTCTCGTCAATCTGTTTCTTCACAATTCTTCCAAGATTTCTTGCCAGCGTCTCACTTGACTTCCGCGTATTTGTGAACACCAGTGACTGCCCGCCATTCCGTATGCACTCGCACACCAGTTCTACAATCGGCTCGCCACCTGCATTTATTTCCCTGTGCGTACCATCACGGTAAAAAATCATGTTTGAGCAGAACACACCTTCTTTCAGCACCACGGGACGCCAGTCCATCGAAATATGCTCCGCATTCAGCCATGCAGCAAGTTCCTCAGAGTTTTTCACGGTTGCTGAAAGTGCGATAATCTGCACATCCTTTCGCCGCTTGAAGTTCGTAAGTAAAATTTCCATTGTAGGTCCCCGCTCTTCGTCAGCAAGCAGGTGCACCTCGTCTGCAACCACAATGCCCGCCTCATCCATTAATCGGTTTCCGTGCCGCATGAGTGCATCCGCCTTCTCCGCAGTCATCACCACAACATCCATCTTCTCCAGTTTCTCGTCACTTGCGTCGTAATCTCCAATTGAAAGCCCGACCTTTGCACCTAACTTTTCCAGCATCTTTAAATCATCGTATTTCTCACTGGCAAGTGCACGAAGTGGCACAATATAAATTGACTTCTTACCAGCAATAAAACCATTCGATATTGCGATGTATGCAATGAGTGACTTCCCGGATGCAGTTGGGACTGCTACAACCACATTTTTGCCTGCGAGCACGGGTTTGACTGCCAGTTCCTGCGGGGGATAAAGCGTATCAATTCCCTGCTCAGCAAACAGTGCCTTCAGCTCCTCTGCAACAGGTAAATCAGAAATTTTCATCAGGACACAGATAGGAAACCTATATATACAGGTTTTCCGTTAGAGAAAAACATGGCAAAGGAAAAGAAAGGCGAGGGCTTCCATTCTGCAGCTGGTTTGATCAGGTATTTCGATGCAGAGGAAGATGTGGCAATCAAGGTAGACCCGAGAATTGTCGTGGGAATGTGCATCGGCGCTGTTGTGGTGCTTGAAGTCCTGCGCTATATCTACAAGTTCTGAATCTTTTGCTCCTTTTTACCTGAAGACAGTAATGCAACCCTGCTGTCCCGCTTTTCAGATACAACTGGATAGTTCGTTTCATGTGCAAGTGCATTTGCAAATTCAAGAATTTCCTCGTGCGATGGCATGCAATCAATGCTCAGCCGATGCCTCGAACCGCCTACAAACACATATGCCTTTGCCTCAATGAAGTCAGGCATTGCAATCATATCCAGCTTTGCATAATCCTGTGCCCAGCCCAGATTCCAGTTCTTCACAAGCGTGTGCCTTATTACCTTCCTGCAATCCAGTGATGGAAAAATTTCAAGTGTGTTCAGCAGGTTCAACCAGTTCTCCTTGTGAAGCGGGAGGCATACCTTTCTATACACATCCTCGTTTGGTGCAGCAACGGTTACATAGAGCTGCGTTGGCAGGCAGTCCAGATTTCTTATTGCCTCTGGCAGTGTTCCATTTGATACCAGAAATGTGGTGAATCCCTTCTTTTTGAATATCTCAATCAGGTCGCTCAGATACGGGTATATCGTTGGTTCTCCCGCCAGTGAGATTGCAACCTGATTCGGGTGCTGTGCCTCCTTCCAGAGTTCCAGGTTGCATCGTGCATCTCCCTTGAAGCCAGTAATCAATCTTCGTTGCGCAGTAATTGCCTGCTCAACAATTGCCTCTGGCTCATCTGGTTTCTCAATCTTCTGCGTGGTAAACTGTTGATTCCGCCAGCAAAAGACGCACATCTGCGTGCAGGAGTACACTGCAGGCGTCATTTGCAAACAGCGGTGCGTGCTGATGCCATAAAATGCCTCCTTGTAGCAAACACGGCCATAGAACAACTTCTGTCTCATCCAGTGACATAGCTTTACTGCAGAGTGTTCCCCGACAATTGCATACCCCTGTCGCTTGAGCAGGTTTGCAAACCCTGCATCCATGTTTTCACATCTGGATGTCACCACTGGCTTCTGATAGCACTTCCTGGCTTCTTTCTCTGTCCTTCTCATCTGCGCTCTTCTTTTTCTCCTTGTACTTTCCAGTCAGGAAATACACAGCCAGATAAATGAGTGCGAGCGGTACAACAATGAAGTAAAGTACATAGTTTATTGTTCCAACCCAGTATGCTGCCACTGGATTGTTTGCGGTGATATTTGAAAACATATCAACCCATGGCATGTGAAGTTTGGGCGATGGAGAGAAGGCATCAAGGTTCCAGAGGATAATCAAGATAAGCGTGTAATTCGTGATGAAGTTGGGAAGTGCATCCGATGAACGGCATAGTGCCAGTCCCTTGATTCGTTTCTTTGTAATCGGGGGAAACAGATTACTTCCCATGAGTCCTAAGAAGTCCACAATTACATGTCCCCAGAAACCGCCCGTGATAATGCCAAAAACCACGAGCGACATTGTTGAGAATCCGTAGATGGCTGAGAATATGAGTGCGCCAATTGCTCCCAGGAAAAGTCCGAGTGATAAGCTGTGCGTCCACCTGCGGTGCCAGGGTATGAAATCGATTCTCACCTTGTTTCCATCCCTGCGCATTTCAAAGTCAGGGCCAGAGAGAATCTGTACCTTTGCCTCCTCATCGTAGAAATAGTCAATGTCCGCATTGAATTTTGCACTTGCAACTCTCGGAGGGTCTGGCTCAGAGCCAGGTAGCGGTGGCTCATCTGCCCAGGAAATCAGTCCTCCGATTCTTGCTGTAATTGTCTTGCTGGCTTTGTCTATCTTTATGAAGTACTGACGCCAGTACTGCTGGTCATGCTTTATTGTGTGAAATTTCACATTCACGGGTTTGCCAGTTGTCCATGCCTCGTCAATTGCCCTTGCCATTGTCTCTGCAATTGGTTTCGGGTCAAGGTCTGGATACGGGTCAACTTCATAATCGTGGTTTTCCATATACCTGCAGAAACGAAAATCCAGAGTGTCTGGCAGGATTCCAAAAATTCCACCCAGCAATATGATGAGTGATTTTTCATACAGTGCAGCCTGCACTGCTGCTGCAAAACATGTGGCTACTGCAATACCAGTAAGGAAGTGTGTGATGCCCTTCATGAATGGTAATTGCTGAGGTGATATTAAAGCATTGCTAAAAATTCGGAATGCGGGTTTGTGAGAGAGCGGAGAGTATCTCACTTAACTGTAATCATGCATTACAGCATCCCATACCCAAACCTAAAATACTCCTGCAAATTACCGAGAGAAGGTATCACCATGAACGCCGATGAGCTGTACGCAATATGCAAGCGCAGGGGATTCCTCTGGCAATCCGCAGAGATTTACGGAAATGTAGCAGGATTCTACGATTACGGGCATCTGGGTGCCATGCTCAAGCGAAACTGGGAGAATAGCTGGCTCCACTATTTCCTCTCACTCAACGACAATTATCACCTCATTGACACAACAAACATAATGCCAGAAAGTGCACTGAAGGCATCAGGCCATGTTGATTTATTTACCGATTTCCTTGTCACATGCAAAAAGTGCTCGCAGCCATACCGTGCGGATGCACTCATTGAGGAGGTAAGTGGAATCAGTGCAGAGAGCTTGAGTGCTGAAGAACTGGATAAAAAAATAAGGGAGTTGAATATCAGATGTCCGAGATGTGGCGCCGCTGAGTTTTCGGAGGCAAGGCCATTTAATATGATGTTTCCTGTTGCGATTGGTGCAGAGGGCAAGGACAGGGGATACCTCCGCCCCGAGACAGCACAGGGTGCCTACCTGAATTTCAGCAGGGAATTTGAGACATGCAGGCGCAAACTTCCGCTCGGACTGGCAATTATCGGGCGTGCCTTCAGAAACGAGATTTCTCCGAGACAGGGATTGTACCGTCTCAGGGAGCTGATTCAGGCGGAACTCCAGATTTTCTTTGACCCTGAGAAATTCAATGAGCAGTGCAGCATTCCAGACAACGCAGGAAAGCTTCGTGTTGTGCTTGTTGACAAAAGGCCAGAAATACAGGAGTTGAGCGCTGGGGACCTGCTCTCCCGTGGCTATCCGGTATTTTATGTGTATCACATGCTGAAAATCCAGGAATTCTACACAACTGTACTCGGTGTTCCAGTTGAGAAATTCCGCTTCTTTGAGAAATCTGAGAAGGAGCGGGCGTTTTACAACAGAATTCACTTCGATGTTGAGCTGAACCTTGAGACGCTCGGGGGCTTCAAGGAGGTTGCTGGCCTGCACTATCGAGGCGACTACGACCTCACAAAACATCAGCAGATGAGCAAGGTGAGCCAGGAGGTAAACATTGACGGAAGAAAATTTGTCCCGCATGTGCTTGAGTTGAGCTTCGGGGTAGACAGGAATGTCTGGGCACTGCTGGACATATTCATGACAAAGGACAAGGAACGCAACATTCTCAAGATAAAGCCATACATTGCACCATACCACTGTGGAATATTCCCGCTTTTCAAGAAGGATGGACTTGATGCAGTTGCACTGCAGGTTCATGAAAGATTGAGAAAGAAACTGCGGACATTCTATGACGATTCTGGCTCGATAGGAAGGAGATATGCGAGAATGGATGAGATTGGCACACCGTTCTGCATCACCGTTGACTACGACACAATACAGGAGGGCGCACTGAAGGACACGGTAACACTCAGATTCAGGGACACTGCAGAGCAAAAACGGATACGGATTGCAGACATTGAAAGGGAAATTCAGGAGCACATATTGCCACCATAGACAGATTTATTAACAATCGTTTGTTTATCCCATTCGAAAGTAAAAATGGAGTTGAGAAATATGGCAGGTATGGAAAAATATGTGTGTCAGGTGTGTGGATATGTATACGACCCGGAAAAAGGAGACCCGGACTCGGGAATAAAGCCAGGAACACCATTCGAGGATTTGCCTGATAACTGGGTATGCCCTGTTTGCGGGGCAAGCAAGGCGTCGTTTGAGAGGATGTGAGCATGTATCGATGCGTTGCGGATAATGTGTATGAAGTGGGTGTGATTGACTGGGACCGCAAGTTGTTCGACGAGCTCATTCCGCTCCCGTATGGCACGAGTTACAATGCATACCTCGTGAGAGGGTCTGAAAAAATCGCACTCATCGATACCGTGAACTCTGGCAGAGGTGCGGAACTCCTGGAGCATCTACGGGCACTGGGTGTGAAAAAGATAGATTATGTGATTGCAAATCATGCTGAGCAGGACCACTCAGGCAGCATCCCAGATGTTCTGCGGGAATTTCCAGAGGCAAAGGTGGTCACGAATGCGAAGTGCAGGGAGATGCTGATGGCATTACTGCATGTGCCAGAGGACAAATTTATCGTGGTGAATGACCGAGAACGCATTTCGCTGGGAGATAAGACACTGGAATTTATTTTTGCTCCATGGGTGCACTGGCCAGAAACAATGCTCACCTATCTTGTGGAACAGCAGATTCTCTTCCCCTGCGACTTCTTTGGCTCGCATCTGGCGACGAGCAAGTTGTTTGTGGACTCACCTGCTGAAATAGAGCTACATGCAAAGCGTTACTATGCTGAGATTATGATGCCATTCAGAACAAACATTGCAGGGCACCTGGAGGTGCTGAAAAAATACCCGATAAAAATAATTGCACCGAGCCATGGCCCGCTTTACAATAAGCCAGAAATAATCATGGAACTCTATAGCAAGTGGATTGGTGCGGAGACAGAAAACAGGGTTCTCGTGCTGTATGTCTCAATGCATGGAAGCACTGGCAAGGCGGTGAGGCACTTTGTGGAGCAACTGATACGTCAGGGAATACCAGTAAGGCAGATAGACATTGCACATGCAGACCTTGGCGAAATTGCAATCGAACTTGTCGATGCCACCACGGTCATCCTTGCAACACCAACGGTGCTCACAGGTGCACATCCTGCTGCGGTCTATGCAGCTTACCTGTTCAACGCACTCAGGCCAAAAACAAAGTATGCTGGTTTGATTGTGTCATATGGCTGGGGTGGAAGATGCATCGAGCAAATAAAGGGCATGCTCACGAACATCAAGGCAGAACTGCTTGAGTCAGTTTATATTCGCGGGCTCCCCGCAGAGAAGGACTTTGAACTGATTGATAAACTTGCACTGACGATTGCTGAAAAACACAGGACAATTTTCGGGAGTGAGAAAAATGGATGATGAGGAACTGAGAAAACTGATAACGGTGGCGATAAACAGTGAAATCCGCAGTCATGATGTTTACTCCAAACTTGCACAGAAGGCAAAGAACTACTTTCTCAAGGAGCGCCTGCTATTTCTTGCTGGCGAGGAAGAAAAACACAGAATTTTCTTTGAGCAGTTGCACTCAACACTGTTTCCAGGCATACCATTCGACTACAGCGTGAAAGCATCAGCGCCGTTGCCAGAGATAAAGATGGATGAAAACAGCAGGATTCCAGATATTCTTGCCCAGGCAATGGAGGCGGAGAAAGCAGCCAGTGAGTTCTACAAGCATCTCGCAGGTAAACTTGAAAATGAGAATGCCAGGAAGATGGTGCTGTATATCTCTACAATGGAACTCGGACACTATGTCCTTATCAAGTCAGAATTTGAAAATGCGAGCAACTTTGAGGATTTCAATGTCGAGTGGCCTATGATGCACATAGGCCCTTGAGGCGAAAAAAGAAAAAGAGGTGATAGAATGGAAAAAAATAAGGAAATGCTGGAAATGCTGAATAAGGCGATAGCCAGGGAACTGCAGGTGAGCATACAGTACATGTGGCAGCATGTGCAGTGGAAGGGAACGAAGGGCTTTGCAATAAAGGACGAGTTGAAGAAGATTGCAATAGCGGAGATGAAGCATGCAGAGGCAATTGCAGAGCGACTGAATTACCTAGGAGGGATACCAACGACAAAGCCAGAGCCAATAATTGTGGGAAACACGCTGGAAGAGATGCTCAAGCAGGATAAGAAGGACGAGGAGAATGCAATCGAACTCTACAAGAAGATAATCGCGATGGCAGAGAAGGCGAATGACTACACGACAATGGACCTGTTCAAGAAGATTCTTGCAGATGAAGAGGAGCATCACGATGTGTTTTCCTCACTGCTTGAGGTACTGTAAGGAGGTGCTGGTATGACGGAAGCCGGTCAGGTATATAAATGCCAGATATGCGGAAATATCGTGGTTGTGGTGCACGCAGGCGGTGGAAAACTCGTGTGCTGCGGTCAGCCAATGACGCTGATGGAGCCCAAGCGGGAGGAGCAGGGAAAGGAGAAGCACCTGCCAGTGGTTACAAAGACCGCAAAGGGAATCCATGTGGCAGTTGGCAGTGTTGCACATCCCATGGAGGAGAAGCACTACATCGAGTGGATTGAGGCGATTACAGAAAAGGGCGTGTACACGAGACATCTGAAGCCAGGCGACAAGCCAGAGGCAGATTTCGAGATTTCTGAGAAGGTGATTGAGGTAAAGGCATATTGCAATGTGCACGGGCTCTGGGCTGCAAGAGTTGGGTGAGAAGCATGGAAGGAAGGATACCGCTGATAGGCGAGAGTTTTCCTGCGGTAGAGGTGAAGACCACACACGGAATGCTGAAACTACCAGATGCATACAAGGGCAGGTGGTTCGTGTTCTTCAGCCATCCTGCTGACTTCACACCCGTTTGCACAACCGAGTTCGTCGCATTCCAGAAAAGATACGAGGAATTTGCGAAACTCAACTGCGAACTCATCGGGTTAAGCATAGACCAGGTGTTTTCACACATAAAGTGGGTCGAATGGATAAAGGAAAAAATGGGTGTGGAAATCAAGTTTCCCATCATCGCTGACGATGTGGGCAGGGTGGCGAACCTCCTGGGACTCATTCACCCGGCTAAGGGAATGAATACGGTAAGAGCGGTGTTCATCGTTGACCCGAACGGCATCATCAGGGCAATTCTGTATTACCCGCAGGAACTCGGAAGAAACATGGATGAGATTCTCCGCATGGTTAAGGGCCTGCAACTCGTTGATGCACACAAGGTGGCATTGCCCGCTAACTGGCCAAACAACGAACTGATTGGAGACAAGGTAATTGTTCCGCCTGCAAGCACGATGGTAGACAAGGCGAAGCGGGAGGAGAGCAAGAAAAAGGGTGAAATTGAGTGCTTTGACTGGTGGCTTTGCTACAGGAAACTGTGAGGTGTGGGTATGAAGAGCTTGAAGGGCACAAGGACTGAGAAGAATTTACTAACAGCATTTGCTGGCGAATCACAGGCAAGGAACCGCTATACATACTTTGCCTCCCAGGCGAAGAAGGAGGGCTACGAACAGATTTCAGCAATTTTTACTGAGACAGCGGATAACGAGAAGGAGCATGCAAAGCGTCTTTTCAAGTTCCTGGAAGGTGGTGAGGTCGAGATTGCTGCTGCATTCCCGGCGGGAAAGATAGGAACCACTGCAGAGAATCTCCGTGCTGCAGCAGCAGGTGAGAACTACGAGCATACAACGATGTATCCTGAATTCGCCAGAATCGCTGAGGAAGAGGGGTTCCCCGAGATTGCGGCAGTTTTCAGAGCGATTGCGGTGGCAGAGAAACAGCATGAGAAGCGATACCTGGGACTGCTGAAGAACATTGAGAATGGCACGGTGTTCAAAAAACCAAAGAAGGTGGTGTGGAAGTGCAGAAACTGCGGATATGTGCACGAAGGCACTGAGGCACCTGCACAATGCCCCGCATGTGCACACCCGCAGGCATACTTCGAACTGCTCAGCGAGAACTGGTAAACCTCTTTCCTGCCCTCTGTTTTTCCTACCTCGTGATTTTTATTTTCTTCAGTGCCTCGAGATTTTCTGGGTGCTCCTGATAATACTGGCGTACATCTTTTAGAATATAAGCCAGTGCATCGCCTACAGCATTCTTGAGGTCAGATGGATGCAGTTGCTCCTGTGCATACGCATTCTCCAGCTCACCATAGCTTGTAAACTCTACATTCCCTCCATACTTCTCATCACGCAGAATTGTGAGTTTGCCCAGTTTCGGAAAGATGATGTGCTTTACAATTGCTAAAACTGGATTTTCCTCCACGACCTTTATCGGGCAGTACGCCTTTCTCACCTTGCGTTTGATTTCCTCCTCCGTGTCATGCAGGAATATGCAGGAATCTGGATTGCTCTTGCTCATCTTTGCATCCGCAATATCCATCCTGCCAGTGCTCTGCAGGCTGGGTAGCAGGGGCGTGTGCAGTGCCACAAATTTCTTTCTCTTCAGTTTCTCAGCCACTTCACGGGCAAGCATGTGTGCCTTCCGCTGGTCCATACCACCATAGGCAAGGTCAACATCGAGAGCAAAGATGTCTGCAACCTGCATGCATGGATAGATTAACTTTGAGGTGTCTTTCTCACTGTCTTCCTCCTGCCGCCCCATTATTGTGAGCGTCCGTGTTATTCTCGCAAGTGTGGAATTTTTTGCAATTCTAATCACAAGTTCCCAGTATTTTTTTGAGTCCACAAGTTCCTCCGCATACACAAACTTCGTTTTCTGTCTGTCAACGCCCAGTGCAATAAAACTCTCACGCATGTACTCGCCTGCAACACGGATATTTGCAAGGTCTCCGCCGAGTTTGTCGTTTATGTAGGCATGCCAGTCCGCAAGGAGTATCGTAACCTCAAATCCAGCCATTTCCAGGTCCTTTATTTTCTCCGCACATATAATATGTCCAATATGCATGAAGCCAGACGGCTCAAAGCCAATGTATGCCTTTGGCTCTGGAATATTCTGGAGTATGTTCCTTAAATCCTCCTCGGTCACAATTTCTTCCGTGTTTCTCGCAACCAGTGCAATCTTCTCTTCAATATCCATGTAGGCATGGAGATAACAGGTGAATAAAAACTTTTTTAACATCAGCATCCTTTTCAGGGACTTCGTCCCCGAAAAGCATGCATGGAAAAGGGGCAAATAAATTACTTGACAAGGATGTACATTCGGGGTGTGCGCGGGCGAAGCCACGGGGGTTAGGGAGGGAACTATCAGTTTACCTGACTGGAATGTGCATTCGGGATATACCGAAGGTATATCCCTTGGTAGGGAACTTGGGGCGATAGCCTAGGTAGGTACCGTAGGGCGATAGCCCCGAGCGATAGCCACGGGGGTTAGGGAGGGGGTGGAACCCCATCCGCCGAAGTATTAATATGGGCTTGTGGTTTATGTGTAGATGATGAATGAACGGATGAAGATTTCTACGGGTTGCAGGGCACTGGATGACATGCTCGGCGGAGGCATTGAGACGGACACGATTACCGAGGTGTATGGCGAGGGCGGAAGCGGAAAAACGAACCTGTGTTTGCAGGTTGCGCGGAATGTCGTGCTTTCTGGGAAGAAGGTAATATACATTGACACAGAAGGCGTTTCGCTCGAGCGTCTCAGCCAGATTTGCAAGGATGCGTTTGAGACCGTTCTGAGAGAAATTTTATTCGCCAGATGCTACTCACTCGAGGAGCAGAACCAGGCAGTTGAGAACGCAGTCAAAACATGCAGGAGCGAGAAAATCGGGCTTGTTGTGCTCGATTCCTGCACCGTGTTTTACCGGATAAACCTGGGCATGGATGAGGAGGCGGGTGAGCGGCAGTCGCTGGCAGGCATGATAAACACGCTCTCAAAAATAGCCAGAACTTCCAGCATACCGGTTATTCTCACAAATCAGGTGTACATGGACCTGAAGCGGGGCACATTTGAACCAATTGGCGGTGCCATGCTCCAGCACAACGCAAAGATAATTCTCCGGCTTGAGAAGCTTGAGGAGGGGAAACGCAGGGCGGTGCTCATCAAGCATCGCTCACTGCCAGAAGGCAGGGAGGCACTGTTCACAATCACCCAGAACGGCCTGGAGTGAAGGGAAATAACAAGAACACAAAGCCAGAACCGCAATATAAATAAAGCCACAGAACACGCAAAGCCAGACCAAAACCAAAACATCACAAAAACAAAAAGGAAAGAAAGTTTTGGTGGTTATACTGACTGCACATAGATGTAGATTGAACCACCAGTATATGTGCCTGCTGTTGCACTGTTATCAATGGTTATCTGCACCCAGACAAAGTTTGCACCTGTAGTACCAGAAGCTGTCGTCAGGTGATCTGCATTCACTGTTGAACCGGGTGTCCACACATGATTCGTGCCATCGTATGTGGCAGAAGTCCAAGAAGCTGGTGGCCATGTAGCAGAATCTCCGTACTTCAACGGGGTAGTTGTTGTATCGTATGTACCAGCGCCATTTGCCAGTACATATCCGTTAGTGCTGTAGTCGTACGCATTGCCCTTGTCGAAGTAGATTATGCCGTCTGAGGGTGTGTTAAATACACTCGTGTCCTTCGATTTGTGTAGTGCAATCACGAGGTACTGTCCTCCATTTGTGTTCCCTGCGTCTATCTTCGTTATTCTCAGCATCACATTGGCTTCTGCATTCACAATTGCAAATGCTGCGGTGTATGTCTTGTTGAAGCCCGCTGCAAAGGTACCCAGTTGCACTTTATATACACCACCGTTATTCGTCAGTACATAACCACTGCCTACCACTGCACCATCGCCTGCCATCAGCTGTATCAACGAGGTCGGTGTGTCTATTGTATACTCGAAGCTCACACCCAGCTTTGCGTACTGCGTCGCTGCCACGCCCATCACGGTTGCTGCCAGCACAAGCACTACCAGTGCTTTTTTCCATATTTTCATTTTTTTCACCCCTTTTCTTTTCGCCTTGCTCCCCGAGCAAGCTAATGTTTATACATATGGCGATTACCATATATATAGTTTACTGTCGGCACAGTATCTCCGAAGAAATTTCCTGTGAATTATAAATAACATTGTATATTTCATTGGTAACAAATCTGGTAACGAAAAATTTATATATTTCGGATATCTTATGGATAT